>TARA_R110000787_G_scaffold45552_1_pt1 | contig 26397 bp, 26 predicted proteins | sample TARA_R110000787 | Tara Oceans TARA_R110000787 (sample SAMEA4397920) | marine metagenome | biome: Polar Biome; feature: [DCM] deep chlorophyll maximum layer (ENVO:01000326); material: water (ENVO:00002006), including particulate matter (ENVO:01000060) such as... | depth 35 m | reverse complement strand
CTTTGCCGACGAATACATGTTTGGCTCAAAGACAGGGGATTTTGTTTGTGAACAGTGTGGCCGGTCGTTCACCAAACGCCAGAGGGATAATCTGAGCCAGGCAGACAACCCAAGGCTGAACCGGTTCCTGCAACAGAAGAATCTTATCAAGGAGCGACTCGACACTCTATCCCATCGCAACAGCAAGCTCACAGTAATCGCCCAGAGCGAATCCGGCAGTTCTGTAATGTTGCTGGAAGCATTGTTGAAGGATCAAGAACAATTGATTCTGCGCGCCGAAGAGTTGATTCAGATAATGGACCAAACCTGATTACAGCCGCTCAGACGCCCCCAATGATTCAGCACAGCTCAGGAGGCAAGGCCATTAACGCAGCGCCGTTCAACTCACTGGCTTGCCCCCTGGATGGCAAGGCCCTGTCGCGCCACGGCACAACGTGGCGATGCGCCAGCGAACACAGCTTTGATATCGCCAGGCAAGGCTATATCCACTTATTGCCAGTGCAGAAAAAACGTTCAGCCGACCCCGGCGATAGCAAAATGATGGTGGCGGCACGCCAGCACTTCCTGAACGCCGGGCATTATCAACCGATAGCAGATACTGTGAACCGGGCAGTTCTGACGGAGTTCCCCACCAACACCACCGCGAGCTGCCTCGATGCCGGTTGCGGTGAAGGTTACTACCTACGACGGCTGAGAACAGCGGCAGGCGGCAAAAAACACTCACTTGCCCTCATGGGGCTGGATATTTCGAAGTGGGCTGTCATTTCTGCAGCAAAGCAGGCCGCCACCATGTCGGAACCGACTACAACCAGCATCATTCCCTGGTCCAACTGGGTAGTGGGTAGCAATGCCAATTTGCCAGTATTGAGCAATACATTGAACGGACTGCTGTGTATTTTTGGTTTTCCCGTCTACAACGAATTTGCCCGAGTACTTAAACCCGGCGGTATCCTGTATCAGGTAGATGCTGGGCCAGATCATCTCCGGGAATTGCGCGACATCATCTATCCCCGCGTCCGACCAGCCCGCACCTCCAAGCCGAAGCAACCGGCGGAGTTCACGCACCGATCCAGCATAAGCATTCGCTACCGCCACACGCTGACAGACGCTTCAGCGATAGCTTGTCTGCTAGCCATGACACCCCACCTGTATCGCGCTTCGGCAGAGGGCAGAGCCAAAGCATCAGCACTGACAACTCTGGAGATTACCGTCGATGCCATACTGTCGCGGTTCGAACGCCATTAGAATCAGCGGCCCCAACATCCCTGTAACGCCGTCCATGCCGGCCAATTGACAAACTGCCTGCTGCCGATAAACATTACTTGCCTCACACAAAAGAAATCCTGTATGTCAAAACATGCCCCCCATGTCATCCGTCTGCAGCTGAACAATATCCAGCAGCTTTTCAATTCGCTGGACCCATCACCTTTCCTCGGGCGAGATTTGGACACCAATGCCGAGGCATTCATCATGGACTGGGCCCAGGAATATCCCGCCAAGGGAGATTTTTGCCTGGAAATTACCCTGGCAACGGCGATCTCTGCAGAGGAAAAAAAACGCCTGGAACAAGCCATCCATAACTATTTCAACGAGAGGGCCAGATTTTGCCGGCACGAGTTGCGACAATTAATGCGGGAGGGAAGGCTTAGCCTGGTCATCGGCCTATCCTTTCTGGGTCTCTGTGTAGGAGCCGGTCGCCTATTGGCAAACCCTATCCCCTACAGTGGATTTGCCGAATTACTCAGTGAAGGCCTAATGATCGGCGGCTGGGTGGCGATGTGGCGACCCATGGAGATTTTTCTCTATAGATGGTGGCCAATTGTTCGCCGCCGCCGAACTTATCTGCGACTGGCGGAGATGCCCGTGACAGTAATCACCTGAAGTTGATTCCTGCAAGTGCAAGCAATCCCTCAAAAACCTTGCCACAGCACCAACACCTGTCAGCTGAAAAGGCATAAAATATCCCCCTGCTGAAATACGACTTACGCCTCCCCACCCAGAACAGGATACAAGTACCGGTATGCTCAATTTACCCAACTGTCCGAGATGCAACTCCGAATACACCTATGAAGATGGCAGTCTCTTTATTTGCCCGGAATGTGCCCACGAATGGTCCATGGAGGCCCCGGCGGAAAATACCGAGCAGCACCCTGCCGTCAAAGATGCCAACGGCAATGTCCTCAACGACGGCGATACCGTGAGCGTGATCAAGGATTTGAAGGTAAAGGGCTCGTCGCTGGTCGTAAAAGTCGGCACCAAGGTAAAAAATATCCGCCTGGTGGAAGGTGATCACGATATCGACTGCAAAATTGACGGTATTGGCGCTATGCAGCTCAAGTCAGCCTTTGTGAAAAAGAGCTGAACGGCATGCCCAAAACGAACTTGCCACCCTCCCACCAACGGGTGGTAGAACAGGTAAAGCTCTGGCTGGAAACCATTGTGGTGGGGTTAAACCTGTGCCCTTTTGCCAAACGGGAGCTGATGAAAGACCGAATCCGCTTTTTTGTTTCGGCAGCAACCACTGAGGAAATGCTGGTCTGCGACCTGGAAGCAGAGCTTGGGAGGCTCGAACGGGACCCATCCATCGAAACAACACTGATTATCCACCCACAGGTGTTAAGCGACTTTTTCGAATACCAGCAATTTTTGATCTGGGCTGACCGGGTGTTGAAGCGCATGGGACTCCGGGGCGTTTTTCAGATTGCCAGTTTTCATCCCGACTACCAGTTTCTCAATAGCGTCGAGCATGCGCCGGGGAACTACACCAACCGCTCCCCCTACCCCATGCTTCACCTGCTCCGCGAAGACAGCCTGGCAAATGCCATCGCCAATTACCCCGATACGGACAAAATCCCCGAGCGCAATATCGCTCACCTCGAAAGCCTGGGGCCCGGACAGTTGTGCGCACTATTTTCCACGGTGAGTCAGCACAGCGAACCCTCTTCCGACAACTAATTTATACATTGACCTTTTCGACTATAGCCGACCTTCCCAGCTACCCAATCATCATTTTATTAACATAAAAGTCACATAATAAAATATTTTATTCACCCTTTGATGTATTAAAAAATATTAATCAGTATTATTTTTTCATTGCGTATTATTTGGTTTATATTAAACCCGTTAAAACTAATACAATGGAAAATATTCCATATTTTTTTACCCAATAAAAATCTACCAATAAAAACAATAAAATCTATATTTATCATAATCTTATCAAACAAAATATGCCGGATAAAAAAACTATAAACAAAAATATAATTCATAGGATATTGAATAAATAACCAATTAAATATAATAATTTCACCGCCGATCTGAACTGAAAGATCACGATTCAATCGAGTATCAACCGGGCCTGATTTTAACCAGGCTAATGGTTCAGATCGGTCACGGGGCGGGGTAACTCTACGAATACGACGTTCATCCTGCCCGAACAAATATTGAGGCAGGCGCTATAACAATCCGATGCCCAGGCATCGGATCATTCAACAAGAGAGGAAAAGAGAATGTCCAGTTCATACGAGTTGCACAAAGATAACAAGGGTACCTTTAACTTTTCACTGAAGACTGAAGATGGAGAGACAATTCTGGTCAGCAAACCCTATTTTTCCAAGGGTTCTGCCATAAATGATATTTCGGAGCTGCAGCATATCTGCAATTACGAGAATAACTATCAAAGAAACGTGTCGGCCGGTAACGAGCATTATTTCGAACTCCAGACCCCCAGGCGCAAGATCATCGGCACCAGCCCGATGTTCAGCACGGCGGAATCCATGGAAAATGCTATCGGTCTGGCCAAATCAGTCGGCACAACCAAAGTCATCAACTCTCATTAACACACCCCTTTTCACGCCCTGACCTGATAACCCCGTCAGGTCAGGGCGTTTTTTCTTGGCACTCCGTTTAATCGCATCAAACCTTCAGAACGTTGACACAACTGATCACCAATAATATACAATTAAACATAATGTATTATTATAGATTAAAATATGCCAAAGTCCGTCACTGCACCACCTGACAATGCCATTGATAATTCTGATGACATCGACCAGATGCGCATGGCCGCCGGTGCTGCCAGCGCATTGCTGAAAGGGGTCGCCCATGAGGACCGACTCCTTCTGCTTTGTCTGCTGAGCAGGCATGAGTTGTGTGTCGGGGAAATTGAAACACAACTGAAAATCCGTCAGCCAAGCCTGTCACAACAACTGGGCATACTACGGCGGGAAAAGCTGGTAACCACACGGCGGGAAGGTAAACGTATCTTTTACCGGATAGCGGATCAAAAGGCGCTAGCGCTGGTGACGCTTTTGTACGATCTTTACTGCAGGATCGACCATTGACCCGGTTGCCCGATTTATCAATCACCACAGGTATTTATCCATGACTATCGACTGGCAAGCCTTTACACCCTGGACATCATTGCTGGGCGGCGCACTGATCGGTCTGGCCGCCGCAGCCTTTGTTCTGTTGAATGGCCGCATCGCGGGAATTTCCGGCATAGTCGGCGGGTTATTGACACCAAAAAAAGGGGATACGGGCTGGCGGCTGGCCTTCGTGGGGGGCATGGTCGCCGCACCATTGCTCTGGCTACTGGTTTCTTCCCTGCCAGTCATTCAGATTGACGCGAGCTTTCCGATGCTGGTTATTGCCGGCTTGGTGGTGGGTGTCAGCACCCGATTTGGTGCCGGCTGTACCAGCGGTCACGGTGTCTGTGGCATTTCCCGACTATCGCCCCGCTCCCTGATTGCTACAGGCGCTTTCATGCTGAGTGGCTTTGCGACAGTGTTTATTATTCGCCATCTGTTAGGGGGACTATGAAATGAACAAGTCTCTGCTCTCGGCCTTTATCGCGGGACTGATTTTCGGTATCGGCCTGCTGGTATCCGGCATGGCCAACCCCGAAAAAGTGTTGGGCTTTCTCGATCTCGCCGGCCCCTGGGACCCCTCCTTGGCGCTGGTCATGGGCGGCGCCGTGGCAGTAGGGCTGATCGCCTTCAACCTGGCCGGTAAGCGCCAAACCTCTCTACTGGGTGACGTCATGCGCCTACCAACCCGACGGGATATCGACAAGCCACTGGTGTTGGGCAGCCTTGGATTTGGCATCGGCTGGGGGCTGGCGGGATTTTGCCCCGGCCCCGCGCTGGTGGCGCTCGGTGCGGGCGAATTGAAAGCACTGGTATTTACCGTCGCCATGCTATTGGGCATGGCTATTTATGAGCTGCTCCAGCGCCAGCGGCCCGTCTAACATCCATTGATAATGACAATACCTTTTGATCTCTGACCACCCATTGGGAACAGGACCTCTCTGATGCGCAAACTGCTACCCTCGTGGCTGACGGATTATCAGGCAAAGCTATTGCCCAGCGACCTGGTAGCAGCGGTGGTCGTCACCCTGCTGCTGATCCCCCAGGGTCTCGCGTATGCCGCACTGGCTGGCCTGCCACCGCAACTGGGGCTCTATGCCAGCCTGCTGCCACTGCTTGCCTACGCACTGTTTGGCTCATCCATGGTGATGTCGGTGGGACCGGTGGCGGTTATTTCGCTGATGACCGGAGCCGCACTGGCCCCGATAGCCGAGCCAGGCAGCGGGGAATACATTGCCGGGGCTGTTATGCTGGCCATGATGTCGGGGGTCATGCTGTTTACCTTTGGCCTGTTGCGACTCGGCGCCATGGCCCAGTTTTTAAGTCACCCGGTGATCAGTGGTTTTATCAGTGGCGCAGCGTTGCTGATTATTATCGGCCAGCTGCGTCCGTTACTGGGCATCAACAGCCACGGTGAAACCGGTGTTGAGCTGGCTGTTGGGCTGATGGCCAACCTGGGTGGCATCCAACCACTCACGGCGGCATTCGGCTTTGCCACGTTTGTGCTGTTATGGCTGGCCCGACACTGGTTGGCAAAACTGCTCATGGGCCTCGGCCTCGCCGAGGGCACGGCTTCGCTGATTGCCAAACTGATGCCCATCGTGACCGTGCTGGGCAGCGCTGTATTGGTGTCTCTAATGGGCTGGGAAACTGACCTTCGCGTAGTCGGCGCCCTACCGGGAGGATTGCCGGTGCTGCAGGTACCAACCATTGATTTCTCGATCGTGACCAAACTGTGGTTGCCGGCGCTGGCCATCAGTTTGATCGGCTTCGTGGAAAGCGTCTCCATTGCCCAGGCTTTTGCCAGCAAGAACCGGCAGCGCATCGATACCAACGCAGAACTGCGCGGACTGGGTGCGGCCAATATCGCCAGTGCCCTCTCCGGTGCTTTTCCCGTCACCGGTGGCTTTTCACGCACCGCCGTCAATGCCGAAGCGGGTGCCCGCTCGCCACTCTCAGGGATATTTGCGGCAGTCCTGATCGCGTTGTTACTGGTCTTTGCCACCGGGTTATTCCACGCCCTGCCCATGGCGGTATTGGCCGCCACAATCATTATCGCTGCAACCGGCCTGGTGGATATCAAATCATTGATTCACAACTGGCACTACGATCGGGCCGAAGGTATGGCGCAGGCGGGAACGGCTCTGGGCGTACTGCTGGCTGGCGTGGAAGTCGGCATTGCCATCGGCATCGCCCTGTCACTGGCAACCCTGGTGTGGCGAGCCAGTCGGCCCCATATTGCCATTGTCGGTCGAGTCCCCGATACAGAACACTTTCGCAATGTGAATCGCTATCAGGTCGAAACGCGGGGGGAAATTCTGATACTCCGGGTGGATGAAAACCTGTTCTTTGGCAATGCGGAATCGGTGGAAAAGTTCATTCTTCGCGCACTCGAAGCACAGCCAGAGGCCCACCACCTGGTGCTGGTGATGTCGTCAGTCAGTAGCGTCGATGCCACGGCCATGCAAATGCTCGATATGCTCAATGAGCGTCTGATTGATGAAGGCATGAAGCTGCACCTGGCAGAAGTGAAAGGCCCGGTGCTCGGCCAACTGGAAAACGATACATTCCCCGAGCGCCTCAGCGGCGAGATTTTCCTGTCTACTTTTACTGCCTATCAGGCATTGCAGATTGCCGAAGAGGAAACCGCACAGCAGTTACAGGAAAACTGACAACTGCCACATTACCCGAACGACCTCAGGATTCCGGACACCGACCATGCGCAGCCATATTTTTCAACATGTGCCCTTCGAGGGCCCCGGCAGCATTGAACCCTGGCTGAGAGCCGCAGGGCACCACGTTACACGAACACCTTTCTATACTGATGGGACTACCTTGCCGGACGTTCCCGATATCGATTTACTGATCGTTATGGGCGGCCCCATGAGCGTCAATGACGAGCAACAATTCCCCTGGCTGGTGGCAGAGAAGGCTTTTATTCGCCGCACCATTGACGCGGGCAAGCCGGTGCTTGGCATCTGCCTCGGCGCACAATTGATCGCCAGCGCCATGGGCGCACGGGTTTACCCGAACCCGACCAGAGAAATCGGCTGGTTTCCGATCCATGGTTGCACAGCGCCGGGGACAAACAACTTTTCTTTCCCCTCATCAGTGGACGTCTTTCACTGGCATGGAGAGACCTTTGACTTGCCACCGGGCGCAACTCCACTCGCCTCCAGCGCTGCCTGTCAATTGCAGGCATTTCAGCTGGGCACGTCGGTGATAGGACTGCAATTTCATCTGGAGACGACGCCGGCATCGGCGAGGGATATTGTCACCCATTGCAGTGCGGAATTAATACCCGGTGACCACGTGCAAGATGCCGCCACCATTCTCAGTGCCACCCCGGAGCAATACCGGACGATTAACCATTTAATGGACACAGTGCTTGCCTTCCTGCTGGACACCCATGGATGCAATGCGTGACAGGAGAACTAATGTGATTGCCGTTATTTTTGAGGTTACTCCCACAGCGGAGGGCAAGCCCCAATACCTTGAGACCGCCGCCGAGCTGAAGCAGTATTTATCCTCAATAAAGGGCTTTATTTCTGTAGAGCGGTTCCAGAGCCTGACTGACAGCAACAAGATACTGTCGCTGTCTTTTTGGGACGATGAACAGTCTATTCAAGAATGGCGTAATCTGAGTGCACACAGGGCTGCGCAACAGGCGGGCCGGGAGCAGCTGTTCGCCGACTACCGCATACGCGTCGCCGGCGTTATCCGCGATTACTCCATCGAAAACCGCGCTGAAGCCCCCGCCGACTCACAACACATTTAACCTCCTTTCAGTTAAAGACCAACATCCGGATAAATCATCCACAAATTCAGGTCTCGACCAGACTGTAGCTGCTCCAATAATGAGGGCATATGAATGCAATCATCTCCGTTCGGTGTGCGTTGAAATTCGTCACGCCACACGTTACATCCCGAACAAATAACAACGTCACCCCCCTCTACCCCCCACTAAAAGGGGCCCGAAAATTAATCGGGCTGGCCTGAAAATTTAAGCGACTTTACGCCTGAATAACCATACACCCGGATATGTGCCCGAATAACCGCGAACCAGCAACCCCAAAACCCACCCATCCCAGCGCTATACTGCGGGAAAGGTTTATTCGCAGATCCGGTTTGTCCGTTGTGAAACTGGCAACGGCACTGGGCGTTTCCCGACAGTCTGTCAATGATCTGTTGCTGGAACGCCGTGCTGCCAAGCCCGGAGATGGAAATAGGCCTTTCACGACCCTTTAACAACCCGGCAAATTTCTGGTTGAATATACAACAATCCCTGGACCTGTGAGAGACAAGTCAGTCAGTTAAGAATGACATCGCTCGAATAATACCCAGAGACAGGGGTTAGTGCGTTAAGGGAGGTGCAATGCATTTCCCAAGACAACAATAAAAATCCATTTTAACAATAGAGAGTTAACGATGAAAAAATGTTCAATAAAACTGTCACTATTAACCGCCGGGATGCTGGCATTCGGGACTTGTCACGCTGCCGACGGTACCGCCTGGAGTTACCTGGGTGACGAGGGACCGGAAAACTGGGGCAGTCTCGCCACAGAATATGCCACCTGCAAGACGGGCAAAAACCAGTCGCCGGTAAATATCACCAACACGATAGAGGGTGACCTCCCATCGCTGGAACTGGATTACAAGACCGGCGGCAAACATGTCATCAACAATGGTCATACCGTCCAGGTCAATTATGTATAGGGCAGCACCATGCAAGTGGACGATAAGGCCTTCGAACTGAAACAGTTCCATGTTCACGCCCCCAGTGAAAATGCGATTAACGGTAAGCTGTACCCCATGGATGCACACTTTGTGCACGCCGATAAAGATGGCAACCTGGCTGTCATCGGGGTGATGTTTGAAATAGGCGAAACCAATGCCGAGCTTGAAAAGGCCTGGAAACAAATGCCGTCAGAGCCCAGTGGACTGATAGAACTGACCACCGCCGTCAACGCCTTGGCCTTGATGCCGGAAGATCATGATTACTATCGTTTCAATGGCTCTCTGACCACGCCGCCATGCAGCGAAGGGGTTTCCTGGTTTGTTATGAAGGAGCCCGTCACAGCCTCCAGGGAACAGATTGCGAAATTCAGCAATGCCATGAAGCACCCTACCAACCGGCCGGTTCAACCCCTCAATGCACGAGTGATTGTGGAATAAGTTGCGTACGAGCCCCGTCGGCCAAAGCGTTTCGACCGACGGGGCTGCGGCTACCAAAGGTTGGGGGTTCGTACTGTTTATCGTGACCAGTACAGAGAGACTGCTGCGAAGAAGTCCAGTGCTGAGGCTAATTGCCATTCAAAAATGGTACTTTGTATTTTCCTACAGTCTGTGATATTTAGTACGGGCTTTTCAACGGATGCCCCCGTTGGGCAGAGCGCAATCGCTGCGACCCTGTTCACGGGTAACCCGGTCCAAGGGTAGGTATCCAGCATTTCGACTACATGGTGCCATGTGCACCGATTACTAAAATAAGAAGGAGATAAATATGTCAAGTTGGTTCGAGCTCAATAAAACACCAGATGGCGAGTACAACTTCAACCTCAAGAGCGAAAGCGGTGAAACGCTGCTTACCAGTCCGAATTATTATTCGAAGGGCAATGCAAAGATGGACATCTCGGATGTCCAGCATAGCTGCGCTTACGATGCTCTCTACGAGAAAAAATCAGAGGGTAATCAGCATTATTTTGAACTGAAGACCCCGAAGCGCCGCGTACTGGGAACCAGCCAGATGTTCAAAAGCGCTGAAGATCGCGACACGGCACTGGCAGCTGTCAAATCCAGCGGAGGGACTAAAACAACAAAAGAAACCTTCTAGTTCTTTGCTACGGGGAATTTGACCCGGTCCTGCCGGGTCAAGGTTCTTTCCAACCGGTCGGAAGCCCCCTTGCAACAGGCCACACCCCATCACCCCAGCCTCAACCGAATCATTTACTGCTCGACTCCAGGTACCAATATATAATTACACCCTCAGACAGTTGCACTTCAGCCACTTCATCCGGCCAATTTAAGTTATCATCTGTAGCAGAGCACATAGCCCGCTTTCAGCGAACGATCTATTTTATGCCCCGACAAGGTGCCTCCCTCTCGGCAACCTTGGACAACAGCAGGGCTCGGCTCCAGCTATTAGCTGCGACATCCATTTTTTAATCCAGGAATAAAAATCTCGTGAACGCGACGACTCATCCCGAAGAACCGGAACACAAACTGACCCTACGACACCTGAAAAAGGAGGACTACCCCAACTTAAAGGCATTAATGGATTATGTTTATCCGGGTCTCGGTGGTGCCTGGCCACTGAAGAAATTCCGCGCCCAATTGGCTGTGTTTCCTGATGGCCAGATTTGTATCGAGGATCACGGCATTATTGTGGCTGCAGCGTTCTCGGTCATTGTCGATTACGATAAATTTGGTGATCAGCACACCTATGATGAGATCACCGGTGATGCGTATCTGACCACACACGATCCGAGCGGTGACGTATTGTACGGCGTGGATGTGTTCGTCTCGCCCGACTACCATGGCATGCGGCTGGGTCGACGACTCTACGAAGCCCGCAAGGAACTTTGCCAAAATCTCAACCTGAAATCCATTGTCGCGGGGGGGAGGATCCCCAACTACAAGAATTTTGCTGACAAGCTCACCCCACAAGCCTACATCGAGCAAGTCAAAAAGAAAGAAATTTACGACCCTATCCTGACCTTCCAGTTATCCAATGACTTCGAAGTGAAACGGGTGCTGGACGATTACCTGCCGGAAGACAAGGAATCCCGTGGCTATGCCACGCTGCTGGAGTGGCACAACCTTTACTATGACCCGCGCAAAGCCCCGTTGATTGGCGCACCACGCACCACCGCCCGGATCGGTTGTGTTCAGTGGCAAATGCGCTCCCTCGGATCCGTCGAGGAATTGATGCAGCAGGTTGAGTACTTTGTGGACGCGCTCTCCGATTACCAGTGTGACCTGGCCCTGTTTCCGGAGTTTTTCAACGCCCCACTGATGGGGATAGAAAATCACACGAACTCCATTGACTCCATCAAGGCGCTGGCGGAATTTACCGATGAAATTGTCGAGGCCGTCTCCCGGCTCGCGGTTTCCTACAACATCAACATCATCGCCGGCTCCATGCCGTTGATTGAGAACGATGAGCTGTTCAATGTGGCCTATTTCTGTCGTCGCGACGGCACCCTTGAAACCCAGTACAAACTTCACCCAACACCCGGTGAAAAACGCTCCTGGGTCATGCAGGGCGGCAATGGCCTGCGCGTGTTTGATACCGACTTTGGCAAAATTGGGGTGCTGATCTGTTATGACGTGGAATTTCCGGAGCTGGCTCGCCTGCTCTCGGAACAGGGCATGCAAATGCTGTTCGTGCCGTTCTGGACCGACACCAAGAACGGCTACCTTAGGGTGCGTTGCTGCGCCCATGCCAGAGCCATTGAAAACGAGTGTTATGTGGCAATCGCCGGCAGTGTCGGTAACTTGCCAAAGGTGGACGGTGCCGATATTCAGTATGCCCAGTCAGCGGTGTTCTCGCCCTCGGATTTCGCCTTCCCCCACGACGCTATCATGGCCGAAACCACCCCCAATACCGAGATGACACTGATTGTCGATCTCGATCTGGAAAAGCTGAACAAATTGCAGAATGAAGGGTCGGTGAGAAACTTCCTGGATCGGCGGCGCGATCTCTATAAGGTCGAGTGGATAGGTGAATAACATCCCCCGGTTCAGGGCTGTTATTTATGGCAGACAACGTGCGATCGACCTATGTGGACTACAGGGCGCACCAAGCCCCCAAACCCTATACCGATTGGCATCTCATCAAGGATAGAGTATTGATTGGATCTCTCTGGTAAGCATTATGACCACCACCGGCCGCAAGGCCCGCTCCTCCCATCAACTTCAGAGCCCACCTTCCTTTCAGGAGCTCACTATGGAAGCAGACACTCATGCATCGCTGAGCAGCTATATAGACCTGTTACTGGATGCCATTTGTGTGGTGGACAAAGCGGGGAAGTTTGTCTACGTCAGCGGGGGAGGTGAACGCATCTTTGGCTACAGCGGTGAGGAGATGATTGGCAAATCCATGATTGATCTGGTGTTGCCAGAAGATCGCGACATGACCCTGCAAACGGCCCGGGACATCATGTCCGGCAGGCACGAACCCCATTTTGAAAACCGCTATGTGCGCAAGGATGGGCAGATTGTTCATATCATGTGGTCAGCGCGCTGGTCCGACTCTGATCAACTGCGTATTGCCGTAGCCAGGGATATCACCAAACGCAAACGCATTGAGGCCAGACAGGCGGCCCTGTTTGCCATTTCAGAAGCAGCCCACGCAGCAGAGGACCTGCCCACCCTGTTTGAACGGATTCATCAAATTATTGAAAACCTGCTGCCGGCTGCCAGCTTCTCGATCGCCCTCTATGATGACGCTAAAGATGACGTGTATTTCCCCTACCATGCAGGCAATCAGGTATCACCCTCGCTGATCGATTCAACGGTTCACTGCGCAGAGGTCATCCGCACCGGCAAAACACTGCTGCTCTTGCCGAAGGATATCAATGAGCTGAGGGGGCTGGCAGACACCTCGTCCAGCTGGCTGGGAGTCCCTCTGAAATCACAGCGGGGAACCATTGGTGCGATGGCCGTTCTGAGCCACCCGGATAACCCCCACTACTCAGATGAAGACCGGGAGCTACTGCAATTTGTCTCCACACAAGCCGCTGCCGCCATTGAGCGGAAACAGTTGCTGGACCACCTGCAGCATATGGCGCTCTACGATCAGCTTACCGATCTGCCGAACCGGGCACTGTTCGGGGATCGTATCCAGTCCGCTCTCAGCAGGGCCCGTCGCGATGGGCAACGGCTCGCCGTGCTCTACCTTGATCTGAACAGATTCAAGTTCATTAATGACAACTATGGCCACCCGGTGGGTGACCTTTTACTGAAAGAGGTCGCACGGCGTCTTGAGGGGTGTGTCAGAGCATCCGATACGGTATCGCGCTTTGGCGGCGATGAATTTGTGATTTTGCTGGAAAATATCGCTTCGCCGGCAAACACCGCTGCCGTCCTGAAAAAAATTCACCAGGCATTGAACCTGCCGTTTGTGCTGGGCAATCATAACATCGGCATACATCCGAGCATTGGCGTGGCACAGTTCCCGGACGATGGCGACGATGATGCACAATTGCTGTGCCACGCGGACCATGCCATGTACCGGACCAAAAAAAGCATCCCCTGATCTGACCCACCAGCAATAACGGAAAAATCACTGCAGCAGGTATTTTTGTCCATTTACCACCATCAGTAAAATACCCAGAATATCGGGCTGTACCATTTGCGGCTATTATCACTTAACCTATTTATCACTTTGAATGGATAGGTAAAAACACCATACCGCTCGATCGAAAAAGCCTGGGGACTACAAATAGCGCATCGCACACCCGTCTAAAAGACCTATCGAAAGGGAGTCCCATTAATGTTGGGAAGTGTTTTTCTGGAAATCGGAGTCATATTGGGCCTGGCGGCAATTGGGGGCTTTATTGCCCAGTTTCTGCGCCAACCGCTGATTGTCGCTTTTATTGCAATCGGCATTCTGGTGGGACCCTCCGGGTTCGGCATGGTCTCCCACAGCAGCGAGATCGAACTGTTTGCCAGGCTGGGTATCGCGCTGTTGCTGTTCGTGGTCGGGCTAAAGCTGGATCTGCACATTATCCGCACGGTGGGCCCGGTCGCCCTGGCATCCGGGCTCGGACAGGTACTCTTTACCTCGGTCGTGGGTTACCTGATCGCCCTGCTCATGGGCATGTCGCCAGTCACCGCGCTATACGTAGCTGTCGCCCTGACCTTTTCCAGCACGATTATTATTGTCAAGCTGCTGTCCGACAAACGGGAGGTCGACTCCCTGCATGGCCGGATTGCCGTGGGCTTTCTGATTGTTCAGGACATTGTGGTGGTGCTGGTGATGATCGGCCTGACCGCCTTCGGCCAGGCTGAAGAGGGCGTCAATATCGGCCGGGAAGCCGGGGTGATTCTGCTCAAGGGTGCCCTGATGTTGATCGGGGTGGCACTGCTAATGCGCTATGTGTTGCCGGGGTTGCTGCAGCGCATTGCGCATTCATCGGAACTGCTGATGCTATTTGCCATTGCCTGGGCCGTTCTCGGCGCATCGATTGGTGATCTGCTGGGTTTCAGCAAGGAAGTGGGGGCTTTTTTGGCAGGTATTTCCATCGCGTCCACGGCCTATCGTGAACAGGTCGCCGCCAGACTGGTGAGTTTGCGCGATTTCCTCCTGTTGTTCTTTTTTATCGAACTGGGTGCATCACTGGATATCCTCAATCTGGGCGGCCAACTGGGGGCGGCGATGATCTTCTCGCTGTTCGTGTTGGTCGGCAACCCGCTGATCGTCATGGCGATTATGGGGTATATGGGCTATCGCAAACGCACCGGATTTCTGGCGGGACTGACGGTGGCACAAATCAGTGAATTTTCCCTGATTCTGGCCGCACTCGGCCTCAGCCTCGGTCACCTGGGACAGGATACCGTCGGACTTATCACACTGGTGGGCCTGATTACCATCAGCGCCTCCACCTACATGATCCTCTACTCCCACCCGCTTTATGCACGACTTGCCCCCTGGCTGGGCATTTTCGAGCGCAAAGTGGCGCACAGGGAACTGGACAGCACCGTAGGCGACGAAGAAAAAGTCGATATCCTGCTGATTGGCCTGGGCCGTTTCGGCGCATCCGTCGCCACCTATCTGCGCCAGCGAGGTTGCCGTCTGCTGGCCGTGGATTTCGACCCCGAAGCCGTGCAACACCATACCCGTGACGGCTACGCAGTGCACTATGGCGATGCAGAAGACCCGGAGTTTATCGCCTCACTGCCCCTGTCCCGGGCAACCTGGGTAGTCAGTACCGTCCGCGACCGCGCCATCAACCGGATGATATTGCACGGGCTAAAGGAACAGGGCTATAAAGGCAAAGTGGCTATTTCCGCCGCCGGCAGTTACGACGCCAAATTCTTTGAACAAGCGGGGGTAGACATGGTATTGGTCCCCTATGCCGATGCTGCCAGGGAAGCGGCAGCGCAATTATTCCCACAAAAGAAGGCCGATAACCCGCCAGCCTGACAGGAGATCGACATGAACCAGTTCAAGCACATTCTCTATGTATCAGAACCGGCTGTTGCACAGGAGACGGCCTTTGCCCGCGCGGTATCGCTGGCCGTCAAGAATCAGGCCCGGCTAACCGTGATTGACGTAATGTCACCGCCACCTATCAGTGTACACCTGCCCCCTGAGGCACCGGGTTCAGCCGAACTAAAAGCAAATCTGGTTGCAGAGCGCTACAACGCACTGCAATCACTGACAGAACCCTATTCACAGGATAACCAAATCACCCTGACAGTGGTTGAAGGCAAGTGTTTTCTGGAAGTCATCCGGACAGTTCTCAGAGAAGGTCATGATCTGGTCATCAAGCCAGCTGAAAATCCGGATTTTATGGAAAGGCTGTTCGGCAGCGATGATATGCACCTGCTACGCAAGTGTCCCTGCCCGGTTTGGCTGATAAAAGCAGATGAGAAACCGGACTATCGTTGCATTATGGCCGCTCTGGATTTTGATCCGGAGGAACCGGCGTCAGCAGAACAGGGCCCCAACCGACAGATCATCGAGTTTGCCACCTCACTCGCCATCGCAGATTTTGCCGACCTGCATTTTGTGCACGCTTGGGATGCACCCGGGGAAATGTTGTTTCAGGTATGGAGCGACAACCCGGAGAAAAGCAGTCTCAATTACACTGAGGGTGAACGCGCGCGACACCAGTCGATTCTCGATAGCCTGGACCGCAAAATACATGCGCGGGTTGGCGATGAGGCGTACAACTACCTGTCACCGCAGTTTCATTTGCGCCAAGGGCCTGCGCCGAGGGTAATACCTGATATGGCAACGCAATTGAAGGCAAATCTTGTGGTAATGGGGACACTGGGGCGCACCGGAATATCGGGATTGATCATTGGCAATACGGCTGAGGCCATTCTCGACCAACTGACCTGTTCAGTACTGGCCATTAAGCCACCGGGGTTTGTTTCACCAGTAACTGTCGAAGAGTAGGCCAAGTGGATTAAGCTTGTCAGCTTCAGTCATTTGCGTGAAGACCCGAGACCTAATACCTACCAAAACCGAGAACATGGAGCATTGTGTCATCATCACTCAAATCACCGGGGCGCGAGCAGTCCTCCGAAGAGGAAATTGCTAACAGTCTCAGTCATGGCGCAGGGCTCCTGGCGGCTCTTATTGCCACACCCCCTCTGTTAATTCGTGCATCCCAACAGGACAACACCGGGTTCATGATAGGCTCGGCTATCTTTGCCCTGACGATGATACTGCTCTATCTTGCATCCATGCTCTATCACGGCCTTCCCAAGGGGCACAGAAAGAAACAGTTTCAGGTGATAGAACATTCGGCTATTTTTCTACTGATCGCCGGCACCTACACTCCCTTTACCCTAGGGGCGCTAAGGGGTGCATGGGGCTGGTCTCTATTGGCGGCGATCTGGTGTCTGGCAGCTACAGGCGTCATACTCAAGGCCAGCAACAGGCTTAATCATCCGGTATTTTCCACCGGCCTTTATCTTTTAATGGGCTGGCTGATTGTGATTGCAGCCAACCCTTTGTGGCTTCACTTGCCGACACCGGGCCTGATCTGGCTCGCTTCCGGCGGCCTGGCCTATACCGTGGGGGTGGCCTTTTTCACCGCCGACAGCTATTTGCGATACGGCCACTTTATCTGGCACCTGTTTGTCATGGCGGGTACTACTTGCCACTATATTGCCATTTTCTACTATGCGGCCTGACCGGCCCCGTTTATAAGACCGTTTTGATACTGGACATTGCCTTATGTGGTTACGAACTACCTGCAGCATGAGCTTCGAAATCGAGCTTCCGACACCCTTCATCTTCATGCTAAGGCCACGCAGCGGCGGACAACAAAGGGTGGCCCGGGAGGAATACACGCTCACACCAGATTGCCCAATGGAGGAATTTACCGACAATTTCGGCAACCTCTGTCAGCGACTGCTGGGCCAACCCGGCCCCTTTTCCATCACCACCTCGGCCGATGTAAAAACAGTGGATGTCATCGAACAGGCTCCGGGCGCGCCTTTTATTGAAGTACAGTATCTGCCGGACTCCATGCTCTGCTATCTGCTTCCCAGCCGCTACTGTGAGTCGGACCGCTTTGTCCAGATGGCCAACGAAATTACCGCCGACCAACAACCGGGCTACGATCAGGTTAATGCCATTCAGTGCTGGCTGCGTGAGCGCATTCGCTATGAGCCAATGCTCGGCAATGATCAACTCTCTGCAGCAGAAGTGAATATGCGCCAGTGGGGCGTTTGTCGTGATTTCGCCCACCTGGGTATTGCGTTGTGCCGGAGTCTCAGTATTCCTGCCAGGATGGTCGTCGGCTACCTCTACGAGCTTGACCCTATCGATATGCACGCCTGGTTTGAGGCCTATGTGGGCGGCCAGTGGTATACCTTTGATGCGACACAACCAACGCTAAAAGGCGGTTATGTGGCAATCGGCTATGGTCGAGACGCCGCCGATGTGGCTATTTACAATCAGTTCGGCCCGGCTGTCTCGCCGATCACACAACGGGTCAGTGTGGTGCGATTAGACGGCACCGGCGACTGATTCAGAGGAGCAATCAACACCATGCACCTGGAATTCTGGTTTGACTTTGGCAGCACCTATTCCTATCCCGCCGCCATGCGTATCGAGGCCCTTGCCGGGGAGAGAAATATTCCGGTGCGGTGGCGCCCCTTCATGCTCGGAGCCATCTTCAAACAACAGGGCTGGAGCGACTCGCCATTCAACATCTACCCCGACAAAGGGCGCTACATGTGGCGTGATATGGCGCGAGTCGCCAGCCAGCTGCAATTGCCCTGGCACAAACCCTCTCAATTTCCGCGCAACGGCTTGCTGGCGGCACGGGCAGTCTGTACTGCACCGGATGCCCACTGGGTACCGCAGTTCTGTCGGGAGGTATTTCGCGCCAACTTTGAACGCGACGAGGATATCGCCTCACCTGAGGTCATTGGCCAATGCCTGACCGCCAGTGGCACAGTTGCACAACCTGTACTGGAAGAAGCCGGTTGGGCAGAAACCAAGGGTCGTCTTCATCAGCAGACTGGGCAGGCCATCGAACAACATCTCTTCGGTGCACCCTCGTTTCTGGTGGGCAGGGAACTGTTCTGGGGCAACGAGCGGCTGGAAACAGCGCTGGATTTTGCCGCCGGTGTTATCGCCTTTCCCGCTTATGAATAAACACCCAGAGTCCATGCCTGAACTGCATGCCTAAACTGCATGCATGGACAATAGCCAGTCCAATAGTTGATAGCCAAAAGGGTATCGCCCTATGATCGGGCGAAGCGTTTCCGGGAGCACTTATGCACAAGTCACTCTTTTTTTTCGCAGCCGGCTGCCTCGGCGCACTGGCCAACAGCCTCTCCGTCTGGATTTTTGGCGATCTCGGTATATCTCAAGCACTCGGAGTCGCTATTGCACCGGGCCTGTCCCCACAATGGCTCTACCCAAGGATCGTCTGGGGTGGACTTTGGGGACTGCTGTTTTTGCTGCCGATATGGCAATCGAGATTAGTCTGGAAAGGGATGGTGCTGAGCCTGTTTCCCACTGCAGTACAGCTGTTCATTGTATTCCCCCTGCAGGCACAGAAGGGTATAGCCGGCCTGGAACTTGGGCTGCTGACACCGCTGCTGGTACTATTTTTTAACGGGATATGGGGTATCTGCACCGCGCTGGCGATCAAACTGGCAAGATAAACAGAGGTTACAGGGGTGTTATAAACCCATTAATAACCTTCCCACTATTTCACATAAAGACACGATTGCAGGCTTTGACTATCCTTAGGCTAGTGATCAAGCAATTGAAACAGGAGCGAGCATGTCCAAGTATCAGTCCACAACCTCGTCGGTTATTGGCGACGACACCTACACTTTTTACGACTTTAAGGGTGTGTCCGACAAATACGATATTACCCGACTCCCCTATTCACTGAAGATACTGCTGGAAAACCTACTCCGTCATGCCAACGAGGATTTTGTCCAGGACAGGGATATTGAAGCGGTGGCCAACTGGGATCCACAGGCAACACCGAGCGAGGAAATCAGTTTTGTGCCGGCGAGGGTCCTGTTGCAGGATTTCACCGGTGTCCCGGCAGTCGTCGACCTGGCAGCCATGCGCGACGCCATGGGAGAGCTGGGGGGTTCACCGGACCGGATCAATCCCCTCTCCGCTGTGGATCTGGTCATTGACCATTCCGTCATGGTGGACTTTTACGGTCACGAAGACTCGCTCAAAAAGAATACTGCCCTTGAAGTTACCCGCAATCGGGAACGCTACCAGTTCCTGCGCTGGGGGCAAAAAGCCTTTGAAAACTTCAAGGTCGTTCCTCCCGGCACCGGCATTTGCCATCAGGTCAACCTGGAATACCTGGCCCAGGCGGTCTACTCAAAGACCGTTGACGGCAAGTTGGTAGCGTATCCCGATACGTTGGTAGGCACTGACTCACACACCACCATGATTAACGGCCTGGGGGTTCTGGGCTGGGGAGTGGGCGGCATCGAGGCGGAAGCAGCCATGCTGGGGCAGCCCATCAGTATGCTTTTGCCCCAGGTTGTGGGCTTTAAATTGACCGGCAAGTTACCCGAGGGCGCCACCGCCACCGATTTGGTACTAACTGTGACCGAGCAGCTGCGCAAACACGGAGTGGTATCAAAATTTGTCGAATTCTTTGGCCCGGGGCTGGAGAGCCTGTCGCTCGCGGATCGCGCCACTATCGGCAATATGACACCGGAATACGGCGCAACCTGCGCTATTTTCCCTATCGACCGGGAAACCATTAACTACCTCGAACTCACCGGTCGCAGTGAACAGCAACTGGCCCTGGTGGAAACCTACACCAAAACTGTCGGCATATGGCATGACGAAAATACCCCGGATGCAGAGTACAGTTCGCTGCTAGAGCTCAATCTGGCCGATGTCGTACCCAGCCTCGCCGGACCGAAGCGCCCCCAGGACCGGGTTTCTCTCACAGCTATGGCCGACCATTACCGCAAGCTGCTGGACGATGCTGCAGCCGCAAGCGCTGAACAGATCCAGGCACTGGAGATGGACGACGAAGGCGCGGCCATGGAGGAGCCGGAAGATACCGCTCACGAAATCACCTTCCGGAATCAAAATTTTCAGCTCCGTGATGGTGCGGTGGTCATTGCCGCCATTACCAGTTGCACGAATACCTCCAACCCGAGTGTCATGTTGGCAGCGGGCCTGCTCGCCCGGAAAGCGAGACAGCGGGGACTTACCGTAAAACCCTGGGTCAAAACCAGTCTGGCACCCGGCTCCAAGGTGGTCACCGAATATCTGGAGCAGTCCGGTTTGCTGGAAGATCTCGAAGCGATGGGCTTCTATCTGGTGGGCTATGGCTGCACCACCTGTATCGGCAATTCAGGTCCACTGCCCGATGAAATAGCCGAATCCATCCGTACCCGGAATCTCACGGTGGCGTCGGTGCTGTCTGGCAACCGCAATTTTGAAGGCCGCATTCATTCCGATGTAAAAACCAACTACCTGGCATCGCCCCCTCTGGTGGTGGCCTACGCACTGGCCGGCAGTATGCTGCTGGATCTGAAAAACGAGCCCTTGGGGGAAGACGCGGAAGGTCGTGCCGTTTACCTGAAGGACATCTGGCCATCCTCAGAGGAAATCAAGGCACTGGTTAATGCCCATGTGGCAGCCGGGCTGTTCCGGGAAAAGTATGCAGATGTCTACAGTGGAGATGAGGAATGGCAGAACCTGCCGGTATCCGGTGGGGAGCTGTACAGCTGGCCGGAATCCACCTATGTTCGCAAGCCACCTTTTTTTGAAGGCATGACCGCCGAGCCGGCGGCGATAAAACCTATCGAGCAGGCCCGCTGCCTGCTGAAACTGGGGGACTCCATCACCACCGACCACATCTCGCCGGCCGGCAGTATCGCCAAGGACAGCCCGGCGGGGCACTATCTGATCGAACAGGGTGTGGAGCCGAAGGATTTCAACTCCTATGGATCGCGGCGGGGCAACCACGAGGTGATGATGCGCGGCACCTTTGCCAATGTACGGTTGCGCAATCAGCTGGCTCCGGGTACCGAGGGCGGATGGACGACCTACTTTCCCGACAACTCCTCGATCAGTGTGTACGACGCCGCCATGAAATACCGGCAAAACGGAACACCTCTGGTGGTATTGGCAGGACAGGAATACGGTACCGGTTCCTCCCGGGACTGGGCGGCGAAGGGCACCATTCTGCTCGGCGTCCGGGCGGTGATTGCCAAAAGCTTCGAGCGCATCCATCGCTCCAATCTGGTGGGCATGGGGGTTTTACCGCTGCAGTTCAGCGGCGGGGAAGATGCCGACTCGCTGGGACTGGACGGCACCGAGCATTTCGATATCCCCGCTGTTGAAGCAGGCCAGCGCGAGCTGTCAGTCACGGCAACCGGCGAGAAGGGAACCCGCACTTTCTCCGTCACTGTGCGCATCGACACCCCCAATGAATTCGACTATTTCAGGAATGGTGGCATTCTGCACTATGTACTGCGCAAGCTCACCGGCACACAGTGAACCTGTAGCAGGCACAAACCCCGTATTTCAGTTCGCGTCAGCAAGACGGGGGTAATCGGTGTACCCCCGCTCGTCGCCGCCGTAAAAGCTGGCGGAGTCCCATTCATTCAGCTGGGCATGACGACGGAAACGCTCGGGGAGGTCGGGGTTGGCAATAAACGGACGGCCAAAGGAGACCAGGTCACAACGGCCTGCCTTGATCCGTCGGCGTGCCTCATCGGCCGAGTATCCGCCATTGGCCATATAACAACCTTTGTACCCCGCCCGGATAGCATCGATTACCTGCTCGGGCCGACCGTCGGCATGGTTGCCCTGAAAGGAATCCTCCACCACCTCAAGGTAGGACATCCCGGTCCGATTCAGCCGCTCGGCAAAGGTCCCATAGGTGGCCACTGGGTCATCGTCATACATATCATTGAAACTGCCGGTGGGGCTGACCCGGATGCCGGAACAATCGGCACCCCAGACAGAGAGAACGGCATCCACTACCATCATCGGAAAACGCAGCCGGTTTTCTAGAGAACCGCCAAATTCATCGTCGCGCTGATTGCTGCCGCTGCGCAAAAACTGGTCGATCAGATAGCCATTTGCCGCGTGGATCTGAACACCGTCAAATCCGGCCCGCCGGGCATTCTCCGCGCCGGCCCGGTATTGATTGACGATGCCGGGAATCTCATCTTTGCCCAGCGCCCTGGGCTGGGGGACATCCACCATTCCCGAGTCGGCGCTGATAAAAGTCTGCGCCCCGCGGGGCTTGATTGCGGAAGGCGCCACGGGCTGCGCGCCATCCGCCTGTAGAGCGGGATGGGAAATCCGACCCACATGCCAGAGCTGCAGATGAATTCGGCCTCCCGCCTGATGTACAGCATCCGTGACCTTGCGCCAGCCATTGATTTGTTCGTCCGTATAGATGCCGGGCGTAAAAGCGTAACCTTTACCCTGCCGGGAGACTTGGGTTGCCTCACTGATAATCAGTCCGGCGCCAGCCCGCTGCCGATAGTACTCAGCATTCATCGCATTGGGAGCATCACCTGGCTGAGTAGATCTGGAGCGGGTCAGCGGCGACATGATAATACGGTTCGGCAATAGCAGGTTGCCGAGCTTGTAGGGTTCAAAAAGTATGTCAGTCTGCTTGCTCATCTTCCTCTCCTGGTTCCTGTTGCAATAATCTGTCCAGCCCCCTTACACGTCCAGATTTTCTGTACGTGTACATCACGACATCAGCACACATTCGGCGGATTGACTATCCGCCGACCCGTGACGGGTAATGGAACGATATGTTTTCCTGGTAAAAAATTCCCCGACAATATCTGACCATATGCCGACAAATCCACCTGCTGTGGCCCATAATCAGTATCATATAACCATGTTACAGCTTTGTCGGATCGCAGCACGACAAATAACCAAACCGATCTTTGCGGGAGTAAACAATGCAGCAACCGGTCAATCGTCAGGTAATCCTCAAATCAAGGCCTTCCGATGTTCCACAGGCGGAAAACTTTGCTGTTATCGAATCAACGATACCCACCCTGGACGACGGACAGGTACTGATTCGCAACGTATACCTATCGGTGGAGCCTGCCATGCGCGGCTGGGTCAGCGCGGTCGCCAATTATTCCGAACCGGTCGCGATAGATGGCGTAATGCGCAGTCTCACTGTGGGACATGTGGTGGAGTCGCGCCATCCTGACTTCCAGATTGGCGAGGTCGTAACGGGTATGTTTGGTTGGCAGGACTATGCGGCCGTCGAGGCAGCCGCCATTCAACGCAAGGTGCCCGATAACGGACTGCCGATCTCCACAGCGCTCGGCGTTTTGGGAATCAATGGATTAACCGCTTATTTTGGACTTTTCGACCTGAGCCAGCCGGGCCCGGGCGACACCGTAGTTGTATCTACTGCCGCTGGTGCAGTGGGCTCCTGTGTGGGCCAACTGGCCAAACTGCATGGTTGCCGTACCATTGGTATTACCGGTGGCCCCGAAAAAGTGGGCCTTTGCCGAGAGGTTTTTCAGTACGACGAAGCGATTGATTACCAAACTGATCATTTCGAAGCGGCACTCGCCCTGGCCTGTCCGGATGGCGTGGATATCTATTTCGATAACACCAGCGGTCCGATCAGCGATGCAGTGATGCGACACATCAATGTCGGCGCACGTATCACCCTTTGCGGCACCGCCTCAATCACTCGCTGGGATCCCATCCCGCAGGGCCCAAGGGTACACCGGCAGCTGCTGGTCAACCGGGCAAGGATGCAGGGCTTTCTGGTATTCGATTATGCGGATCGCTATGCTGAAGCGCTTGAAAAACTGACCCCCCTGGTTCGCAATGGTGAGCTTCGATATCGGGAAGCCATTCTCGAAGGCATTGAGCAGGCACCGGATTCCATCGCCAGCCTTTACCGGGGCGACAATCTGGGCAAACGCTTGATCCGTATTGCACCTGACAGAAATTAACCGATGGCAAAACACAGGATGACAGCCCCTCAACCGAGGGCACCTGCCATCACAAACGACGGCAATCCATTGAAAATCATGTCTGACCATGACGCCATCCTATCTCGCTGACATCATCATCCTACTGGTGGCGGCTGTCATCGCTGTACCGCTGGCTCAGACACTGCGACTCGGTGCTGTCCCGGGTTTTCTGATCGCCGGGCTGGCAGTGGGACCCTACGGATTTGGTCTGATCAGCAATGTCAGCGACATCAGTCACCTCGCTGAAATCGGTGTGGTCTTTCTACTGTTTGTGATTGGAATTGAACTGAAACCTTCCCTGCTCTGGCAGATGCGTCGCCTGGTATTTGGCCTGGGTTCCATGCAGGTATTGTTGACTGCGGTTCTGATCAGCAGTATTGCCTATTTTCTATTCGATATTCCCTCCCATGCGGCCATTTTGATTGGCCCGGCGCTGGCCCTGTCTTCCACGGCTTTTGTCATCCAGCTAATCGCCGACCAAAAGCTGATAAATTCAAGCTATGGTCGCTCCTCTATCGCCGTGCTGCTGATGCAGGATCTCGCCGTAGTCCCTTTACTGGCGCTGGTTCCCCTGCTCTCCGGGCCAGAGATCAAAATGGATGACGATATCTGGCTGACGCTGATCAAATCCGTTTCGATTGTCGCACTGGTAGTCTTTGTGGGACGCTATTTACTGCACCCACTCTTACACCGGGTGGCCATGTCCGGTAGCCGAGAAGTATTCACGGCTTCGGCCGTACTGATTGTGATGGGCACCGCGCTGGCCACTGAACATGCCGGCCTGTCCATGGCGATGGGTGCCTTTCTGGCGGGTATGCTGATCTCCGACTCATTTTACCGCCATCAGGTAATTGCCGAAATTGAGCCCTTTCGCGGCCTGTTGCTGGGTATGTTTTTCATGTCCATGGGGATGTCGCTGAATATAGGTCTACTGCTGGACAAACCGTTTCTCTCCCTTGGCCTGCTCGGTCTACTGTTGCTGGTAAAAATGCTAGTGCTGTTACCGATCTGTCTCCTGTTAGGGCTAAAAACCCGGGTCAGCCTGGCCGTCGCACTGATACTTGCCCAAAGTGGCGAATTTTCTCTGGTGCTTTTTTCTCTGGCAAATAAATCCGGCCTACTCGGCACAGCATTGTTTCAGCAACTTTTACTGGTGGTCTTGCTGAGCATGCTTGCGACCCCGTTACTGGCAAGGAAAGCGGAAAAACTGGCGAAATCTCAACACGGCGAACGACAAGAGCCAGAAACCATCGCTGAAGCACCTATAGTTCTGGCCGGCTTTGGCCGGGTTGGCTGCAATGTCGGTGAAATTCTCACCCGATCTGGCAAATCGTTTGTCGCGTTGGATGCAGATCCGGAAGTCGTTAAGCGGGAGCGAGCCAACGGCCACCCCGTCTATTTTGGCGACGTTCGAAAACCCGAAGTTCTTATATCCGCAGGCGCGACCAATGCCCAAGTCATCATCGTCACTATCAATGACTCGAAAGCCACAGAAGCGATTGTCGCTTCTCTGCGACGCACCTATCCCAAGAAACATATCTATGCCCGTGGTCTCGGCCTGCCCCAGTGCCAGTCCCTGAATGACCTGGGTGCCAACGGGGTGGTTTCGGAAAACCTTGAAGCCAGTCTCGAACTGGCCAGAATGGCATTGGCAGATATGGGCGTATCAGATGCCATACTGCTGGATACGATCGATAGGTTTCGCCAGAGGTACCAGAGTCGGATTAAGCGCACCAAGCTCGATGAACCATAAACCCGCGGGAAGCGGCCCTGAGTCCCAAAACCTAGTGGCAATCAAATAAATCTACCATTCCTGAAAAAAACCCTATATAGTGCGTAAAGCTTGAAAGTACGTCCTATA
>TARA_R110000787_G_scaffold6861_45_pt1 | contig 26410 bp, 20 predicted proteins | sample TARA_R110000787 | Tara Oceans TARA_R110000787 (sample SAMEA4397920) | marine metagenome | biome: Polar Biome; feature: [DCM] deep chlorophyll maximum layer (ENVO:01000326); material: water (ENVO:00002006), including particulate matter (ENVO:01000060) such as... | depth 35 m | reverse complement strand
CCCAAATAGGTCAGATGCGTCGATTGCCCCAGATATTCCTTGGTGATCTGGAACTCCATCATCAACGGCGTCTTGGGCATCGCCCCGAACAGCGGATGAAAGGGCTCGCGCGGCTGAAAGTCGATCGCGCCATTCTTGACCTGCACGATGACATTGTCGGCAAACTGCCCGTCGAGCGGCTTGAAGTCGGCATAGGCCTGTTTGGCGCGATCGTCGGGATCGTCATGGGCATAGACGAAGGCGCGCCACATCACGATCCCGCCATGCGGCTTGACCGCAGCGGCCAGCATGTTCGCGCCATCGGCATGGGTGCGGTTATAATCCTGCGGACCCGGCTGTCCCTCGCTATTGGCCTTGACCAGGAAGCCGCCAAAATCGGGGATCGCCGCGTAGATCTCGTCGGCCTTGGCCTTCCACCAGGCGGCAACGGTAGGATCGAGCGGATCGGCGGTCTTCAGCCCATCCAGTTCCATCGGCGCGGTCCATTTGACCGACAGATAGACCTTGATGCCATAGGGGCGGAACACATCGGCTAGCGCGGCGGCCTTGGCGATATAGGACGCGGTCAGGCTGTCGGATTTGGCATTCACATTGTTGAGCACGGTGCCGTTGATGCCGATCGACGCATTGGCGCGGGCATAGTCGGCATAGCGCGGCCCCTTCCAATCGGGCAGCCGCCACCAATCCCAGATCGACGACCCCGAATAGCCCCGTTCCACCGTGCCATCCAGATTGTCCCAATGGTTGAGCAGGCGCAGGTCGATGCGCGGCGCGCTGCGTATGTCGATCGCGTCCAGCACCGCGCCCGATTGCGCCAGTCGCAGCCAATGGAACGCGCCATGCAGCAACCCGCTGTCGCTGTTCGCGGCGATCAGCGTGACCGGCTTGCCCTCGACCCGAATCGATCGGATCGCATAGCCTTCCTGGCCAAGGTCATTCGTTTTGACTGGCAGGGCAGGCGCGGTCTTTGGCGTTGCCAGCCACAGGGCTCCGGGCTGGATCGTATCTGACAGGGCCGGGGAAGTCCCGGTCATGCCGCCAACGCCGCGCTGCAACTCGTCGCGTATGGCCTGCATCGTCGCGCTGTCGCCCGGCGCCATGATCACGTTCGCATGCGCCGCAATCCGCGCCGCCGCCGCACCGTCTGCCGGCCGGTAGCGCAGCCACAGATCATAGCCATCCTCGGCCCGCGCCACAGGCGTCAGGCTCATCATGGCCATGGCCAATATCCAGCAAATCAGGCGCGCGATCATCCGTCCCTCTCCATCGCGTCGGCTTCGTCAGCCCGCTATCGGGCATTGACAAGCGCGACTTGTCTTACCAATGGTAACGCTATCAGTTCTAATCGGGCAAGCAGAAACGTGATAGCTCGGCAAAATTGGAGAGGCACGTCATGAACCATCCCCGTAAGATATCGATCCGGGCGGCGATTTCCATCGTCCTGACGGTGCAACAGCCATGACCTTTGCTCGACGCCAGGCGCTTGGCCTGCTCGCTTCCACCTCGCTCCTGTCGGCGACTCCGGCCATGGCCGCCACAAAGGGCGGCCCGCTCTACAAGGATGCGACCGCGCCGATCGACCTGCGCGTGCGCGACCTGCTCGGCCGCATGACGCTGGAGGAAAAAGTCGGCCAGATCATCGCGCTCTGGGCGACCAAGGCCGACATCATGGACGGCCTGACCTTCTCCCCCGCCAAGGCGAGCAAAGCCTATCCGGCGAGCTTTGGCCAGATCACCCGCCCGTCCGACAAGCGCGGCGCGCCCGACGGGTCGCAACAGGCAGGCGGCGTCGGCGCGCGCTGGCGCACCCCGGCGGACACGGTGGCCTTCATCACCGCGATCCAGAAATGGGCAATCGAGGAAACCCGACTCGGCATCCCCGTGCTGTTCCATGAGGAATCGCTGCACGGCTATATGGCGACCGAGGCCACCAGCTTCCCGATGGCGATCGGCCTGGCGGGCAGTTTCGACCGCCAGCTCATGTACGACATCCAATCCGTCACCGCCCGCGAAGTCCGCGCCCGTGGCGTGCATCTCGCTCTGTCCCCGGTGGTCGATATCGCCCGCGATCCGCGCTGGGGCCGCATCGAGGAAACCTTTGGCGAAGATCCCTATCTGTGCGGCGAAATGGGCGTCGCCGCCGTGCTGGGCCTGCAGGGCGAAAGCAAGCAGCTTGGCCCGGACAAGGTGATGGCGACGCTCAAACATATGACCGGCCATGGTCAGCCTGAAAGCGGCCAGAATATCGCGCCCGCATCGATCTCGGAGCGCGAATTGCGCGAGAATTTCTTCCCGCCCTTCCGCGAAGTTGTCCGCCGCACCGGCATCGCCGCCGTCATGCCCAGCTATAATGAAATCGATGGCGTCCCCAGCCATCAGAGCACATGGCTGCTCGGCGACATCTTGCGCGGCGAATGGCATTTCGACGGCGCGGTGGTCAGCGATTATGGCGCGGTCCACGAACTCGACACCATCCACCATGTTCAGCCCGACCCGGAAGCATCGGCCCGCGCCGCGCTGCGCGCCGGGGTGGATTGCGAACTGCCCGATGGCCTGACCTATCGGACGCTGGTGAGCCAAGTGCGCGCCGGAAAGGTGCCGGTCGAAGCGGTAGATATGGCCGTGCGCCGCATGTTGACGCTCAAATTCCGCGCGGGCCTGTTCGAAAATCCCTGGCCGCGTCAGGATTATGCCACGCTGACCGGCAACGCCGAAGCGCGCGCCCTCGCTTTGAAGGCCGCGCACAAGTCGATCGCGCTGCTCAAGAATGACGGCACGCTGCCCCTGACGGCGGGCGCGCACAAGCGCGTCGCGGTGATCGGTCCCAATGCCGCCGTCGCGCGCCTTGGCGGCTATTCCTCTATCCCGCGTCAGGAAGTGTCGCTGCTCGAAGGCATAGAGGCCAAGCTCAAGGGCAAGGCGCAGGTGGTCCATGCCCAGGGCGTCTTCATCACCCAGAGCGAGGATCGCTCGGCCGACGACGTGCTGCTAGCTGATCCCGCAAAGAACCGCGCCTTGATCGCCCAGGCGGTCGAGGTCGCGAGCAGCGCCGATATCATTATCCTCGCGATCGGCGACACCGAACAGACCAGCCGCGAAGGCTTTGCCAAGAACCATCTGGGTGATCGCACCAGCCTCGACCTGCTGGGCGAACAGAATGACCTGTTCGTGGCGATGAAGGCGACCGGCAAGCCCGTCATCGTCTGCGCGATCAACGGCCGCCCGCCCAGCTATCCCACGGTCGTCGAAGGCGCGAATGCGCTGCTCGAATGCTGGTATCCGGGGCAGGAGGGCGGCACGGCCATGGCCGACATTCTCTTTGGCGACGTCAATCCCGGCGCAAAGCTGCCCGTCACCGTTGTGCGGAATGAAGGGCAGATCCCCCTCTTCTACAACCGCAAGCCATCCACCGGTCGCGGCTATCTGTTCGCGAAAAATACACCGCTCTTTCCGTTCGGCTTTGGGCTTAGCTACACCCGCTTCACCTTCGGCAAACCCCGCCTGTCCGCCCCGCGTATCGGCATAGGCGGACAGGTGACGGTCGAGGTCGATGTCCGCAATGTGGGCGACAGGGCCGGGGACGAAGTCGTCCAGCTCTATGTCCGCGATCAGGTCGCCAGCGTCACCCGCCCGATCAAGGAATTGAAAGGGTTCGAGCGCGTCACCCTCGCGCCGGGCGAGAGCCGGACCGTGCGCCTGACGCTTGGCCCCGACGCCTTTGCGCTTTGGAATCTCGACATGGACGAAGTGGTCGAACCCGGCCTGTTCGACATCATGGTCGGGCCGGACAGCGAAAATCTTCAGACCGTCACCCTTGAAATCCTCTGAACAGGACCGCGCACATGCTCAAAATTCTTGATGCCAAGGTCATCGTCACTTGCCCCGGCCGCAATTTCGTCACGTTGAAGATCATCACCGAAGACGGCGTCTATGGTCTTGGCGATGCGACGCTCAACGGCCGCGAACTGGCGGTGGCCAGCTATTTGCAGGACCATGTCATTCCCTGCCTGATCGGTCGCGACGCGCACCGGATCGAGGATATCTGGCAATATCTCTATAAGGGCGCCTATTGGCGCCGCGGGCCGGTCACCATGTCGGCGATCGCCGCCGTCGATACCGCGCTCTGGGATATCAAGGGCAAGCTGGCGGGCCTGCCGGTCTATCAACTGCTGGGCGGGGCCAGCCGCGAAAATGTGATGGTCTATGGCCATGCCAACGGCACCACGATCGAGGATACGGTGCGGGTCGCGCTCGATTATCAGCGGCAGGGCTATAAGGCGATCCGCATCCAGTGCGGGGTCCCCGGCATGGCGTCCACTTATGGCGTGTCCAAGGACAAATATTTCTACGAACCCGCCGACGCCGATCTGCCGACCGAAAATGTCTGGAACACCGCCAAATATATGCGCGTCGTGCCGGAATTGTTCAAAGCCGCGCGCGAGGCGCTGGGCTGGGACGTCCATCTGCTGCACGATATCCACCATCGCCTGACCCCGGTCGAGGCCGGGCGGCTGGGCAAGGATCTGGAACCCTATCGCCCCTTCTGGCTGGAGGATGCGACGCCCGCCGAAAACCAGGAAGCGTTCAAGCTGATCCGCCAGCACACCACGACGCCGCTCGCCGTAGGCGAAATCTTCAACTCCATCCATGACTGCCGCGAACTGATCGAAAACCAGCTGATCGACTATATCCGCGCCACCGTGGTCCATGCTGGCGGCATCAGCCATCTGCGCAAGATCGCGAACCTCGCCGATCTCTATCAGGTCCGCACCGGCTGCCACGGCGCGACCGACCTGTCACCGGTCTGCATGGCCGCCGCGCTGCATTTCGACCTGTCGGTGCCGAACTTCGGCGTACAGGAATATATGCGCCACACGCCCGAAACCGACGCGGTCTTCCCCCACGCCTACACGTTTGCGGACGGCGCGATGCATCCCGGCGAAGCACCGGGCCTTGGCGTCGACATCGACGAAGAACTGGCCGCGAAATATGAGTATAGCCGGGCCTTCCTGCCGGTAAACCGGCTGGAAGACGGCACGATGTTCAATTGGTGATGGGGTGAATTGCCCCTAAGCAGTTTCGTCATTCCCGCGAAGGCGGGAACCCATCTCCCGTCATAGCGGCGATGGACAGGGCCGGAGATGGATCCCCGCCTTCGCGGGGATGACGACGTATTTGGAGAGGCCAATGAGTAACCCGACCATCCCCAAACCCTCCGGCAAAGTCCGCTGGATCGTCTGCGCTTTGCTCTTCTTCGCTGTCGTGCTCAGCTATGTCGATCGCCTCGTCCTGCCGACGCTCAAGCCCGATCTTCAGGCGCGCTATAGCTGGAGCGAGAGCGGCTATGCCGACCTCGCCATCTGGTTTCAGGCGGGCTATGGCATTTCCTACGTCTTTTTCGGCCGCCTGATCGACAAGATCGGCGCGCGGGCCGGCTATACCCTGGCGGTGTCGCTGTGGACCATCGGCCATGTCGCGCACATCTTCTTCACCTCGACCGCGGGCATGTTGCTCGCGCGCATCCCGCTCGCGATCGGCGAGGCGGGGACGTTCCCCGCTGCGATCGCCGCAACCAATGAATGGTTCCCCAAGAAGGAGCGCGCCTTCGCGATCGGCATCTTCAACGCCGGGTCCAATGTCGGCGCGATCCTGACCCCGCTGATCGTCCCGATCATCGCCGTTACCCTGGGCTGGCGCTGGGCCTTCATCCTGACCGGGCTGCTGACGGTCATATGGCTCGTCGCCTGGCTCAGCTTCTACCGCACCCCGCGTGAGAAGAAGAGCCTCAGCGCCGAAGAACTGGCCTGGATCGAAACCGACCCGGTCGAACCACAACGCCCGGTCAAATGGGCCACCCTGTTCCGCCTGCGCCAGACCTGGGCCTATATGGCCGGGCGCTTCCTGATCGATCCGGTCTGGTGGACCTTCCTCTTCTGGCTGCCCGATTTCTTCAACAAACAATATGGCGTCAAAATGCTCGACTTCGGGCCGCCGCTGATCGCGGTCTATCTGCTGGCGGATGTCGGCTCGGTCGCAGGCGGCTGGGCGTCGTCGCGCTTCATCGGCCGGGGCTGGAGCATCAATCGCGGGCGCAAGACGGCGATGCTGCTCGCCGCGCTCTGCGCCGTCCCCATCGCCTTTGCCACGCACGCGCCCAATATGTGGGTCGCTGTTGCGCTAATTGGACTTGCCTGTGCCGGGCATCAGGGCTTCTCCGCCAACCTGTACGCTTTGCCGGGCGATGTCTTCCCCCGCTGGATGGCCGGGTCGGTCGTCGGCCTCGGCGGCCTGGCGGGCGCGATCGGCGGCATGATCATGGCCAAGTTCGCCGGGGTCATCCTCGAAACCGTGGGCAGCTACGGTCCCATCTTCGCCGTCGCCTCCTGCGCCTATCTGATCGCGCTTGGCACCATCCACCTCATCATCCCGCGCTATCAGACCGTCGATAGCGCCGCCATCAGGGCTGAACCATGACCCGGCTCCTCCTCCTGCAAAAAGCCTCAACCAGTGTACGGGTCGCTGTCCGCTTGGCCTGCATCGCCACTGCCTTGGCCACCGGCTCCGCCCATGCGCAAAGCTGCACCCCGACCTGGGTCGCTGGCTGGGCCTCGTCCCAATTCCGCCCCACCGGCGACGCCGCACTCTCGCCCGGCACGTTGGCGAACCAGACCCTGCGCCAGGTCGTCCGTCCCTCGGTCAGCGGCGATCGCGTCCGCATCCGCCTGTCCAACCTTGCCGGCACCCGGCCGCTCCCGATATTGGGCGCCAGCATCGCCCGCGCGACCAGTTCCGCCGCGCCCAGCATCGATCCCGCCACCCGGATCGCGCTCCGCTTCGATGGCAAGCCCGACGTCATCATCCCGCCCGGCGCAGACTATCTGTCCGACCCAGTGACGCTGTCGGCCAAGGCGCTCGATACGCTCGCCATCTCGATCCGCTACGCCGCCGCCGACCCCGAACAGACATCGCATCCGGGCTCTCGCGCCACCTCTTGGCATCTGCCGGGCGACCATCTGTCCGACCCGCAATTTGCCGGGGCCGCGACCTTCGACCATTGGTTCAACCTGGCCGCGCTCGAAGTCGAACGCTGCGCCCCCGCCCAGCTCATCGTCGCGCTGGGCGACTCGATCACTGATGGCAAGAACAGCACCACCAACGGCAATGATCGCTGGACTGACCGGCTGGCCGAAAGACTGCAGGCCGACCCGAAGCGCCGCCACATCGCGATCGTCAATCAGGGGATCGGCGGCAACCGGCTGCTCGACGACGGGCTTGGTCCCAACGCGCTCGCCCGGCTTGACCGCGACGTTCTGGCGCAGCCCGGCGTCACCCATCTCATCCTGCTGGAAGGGATCAACGATCTCGGCACGCTCACCCGCGAAGCCCCCGTCAGCACCGCCGCGCATCAGGCCCATGTCGCCCGCATCATTGGTGCCTATCGTCAGATCATTGCCCGCGCCCGCGCCAAGGGGATCAAGGTGATCGGCGCGACCGTCATGCCCTTCGTCGGCAATGATTATTATCATGCCGACGCCCAGAATGAGGCCGACCGCCAGGCCGTCAACCGCTGGATTCGGCAGCCGGGCAATTTCGACGCGGTGATCGATTTCGACGCCACGACCCGCGACCCGGCTCGGCCCGATCGCTTGGCCCCCGCCTATGACAGTGGTGACGCGCTCCATCCGTCACCACGCGGCTATCGGGCAATGGGCGATGCGATCGCGCTGGACCTGTTCGACTGACCGGCAGGCGCTATTTCCGCCGCCCCCCGGCATCCAGCACCGTCTCCATCGCGACGAAGGTCGAGGTGCTGGCGACATGGGGCAGGGCGGAAATCTTCTCCCCCATCACCATGCGATAGCGGCGAATATCCGCCGTCCGCACCTTGAGCAGATAGTCGAAGCTGCTCGCGATCATATGGCATTCCTCGACTTCGGCGATCCGCCGCACCGCCACGTTGAACTCATGCAGCGCCGCTTCGCGCGTGTGGTTCAGCTTGACCTCGGCAAAGGCGACATGGTCCATCCCCAGCTTGGCCGGATCGACGATGGCGCGGAACCCCTTGATCACGCCGGCTTCGATCAGTCGTCTGAGCCGGACCTGGCATGGCGTCTTGGACAGGCCGACCAAGGATGCCAGATCGGTCACGGTCATGCGGCCGTCCTCGACCAAGGCCGCGATGATCTTGCGGTCGAATTCGTCCAGATCGGCTATTTCGGGGGCTTTATCCATCAATGCTGCCTAGCATAGGGCAGTAAATAAGTCATATGCTCCTCGCGCATGATCCTCTTAGGTCAGAACGACGTAGCCAGATGCGCTATGATGACCGGTATGACCGTTCAGCCTCCTTTCACCGCCTTCGCCCCTGCCATCCGCGCCCAGTCCCCGCTGCGCCAGGCGATCACTGATGCCTATCGCCGCGATGAGGCCGAAGCGCTCGCCCCGCTGATCGCGGCCGCCACGCTGCCCGATCCCATTCGGGGTGCCGCGCGAGAAACCGCTCGCACCCTGGTCACCGCGATGCGCGCCAATCACAAGGGCAGCGGCGTCGAGGGTCTGGTGCAGGAATATGCGCTGTCCAGCCAGGAAGGCGTCGCGCTGATGTGCCTCGCCGAAGCGCTGCTGCGCATCCCCGACGCGGCGACCCGCGACGCGCTGATCCGCGACAAGATCGCCGACGGCGACTGGGGCTCGCATCTGGGCACCGACAAATCGCTGTTCGTCAACGCCGCCACCTGGGGGCTGGTGGTCACCGGCAAGCTGGTCGGCAGCGTCGATGATCGCGGCCTTGGTGCAGCGCTGACGCGTCTCGTCGCACGAGCGGGCGAGCCGGTCATCCGGCGCGGCGTCGACCTCGCCATGCGGATGATGGGCGAACAGTTCGTCACCGGCGAAACCATCAAGGAAGCGCTCAAGCGCGCCAAGGTCATGGAGGCCAAGGGCTTCGCCTACAGCTATGACATGCTGGGCGAAGCAGCGACGACGGCGGATGACGCCACCCGCTATTATGCCGATTATGAACAGGCGATCCACGCCATCGGCAAGGCATCGGCCAAGCGCGGCATCTATGCCGGTCCCGGCATCTCGATCAAGCTGTCCGCGCTCCACCCGCGCTATGCCCGCGCCCAGGCAGAGCGCGTCATGGCCGAGCTTCTGCCGCGCGTGCAGCAACTCGCCGCGCTCGCCAAAAGCTATAATATCGGCTTCAACATCGACGCGGAGGAGGCCGACCGGCTCGACCTCTCGCTCGACCTGCTCGAAAGCCTGGCGCTGCATCCCGCTTTGTCCGACTGGAACGGGCTTGGCTTCGTGGTCCAGGCCTATGGCAAGCGTTGCCCCTTCGTCATCGACTGGATCGTCGATCTCGCCCGCCGCGCCGATCGCCGCATCATGGTCCGTTTGGTCAAAGGGGCCTATTGGGATGCGGAGATCAAGCGCGCGCAGGTCGATGGCCTTGCGGACTTTCCGGTCTATACCCGCAAGCTGCACACCGACATCGCCTATATCGCCTGCGCGCAGAAGCTGCTCGCCGCCAAGGACGCGGTGTTCCCGCAATTCGCCACCCATAATGCCCAGACGCTGGCCACCGTCCATGCTATGGCCGGGCCGGATTTCAGCATCGGCGCCTATGAGTTTCAGTGCCTCCACGGCATGGGCGAACCGCTCTACGAACAGGTGGTCGGCACGGGCAAGCTGGATCGCCCCTGCCGCATCTATGCACCGGTCGGCACCCATGAGACGTTGCTCGCCTATCTCGTCCGTCGCCTGCTCGAAAATGGCGCGAACAGCAGCTTCGTCAACCGCATCGCCGACCCGGCCGTGTCGGTGGACGCGATGATCGCCGACCCCGTCGATACCGTCCGCGCCATGCCCCATCCCGGCGCCCGTCATGACCAGATCGCGCTTCCGGCCGCCCTCTTCCCTGATCGGCGCAACTCCGATGGCATTGACCTCAGCGATGAAAAGGCCTTGGCGCGCCTGACGCAAGCGCTCCAGCACAGCGCGACGCTGGACTGGACCGCCGCACCGGAGGGCGGGGCGGGGGAGGGACGGCCTGTCCGCAACCCCGCCGATCATCGCGATATCGTCGGCACCGTCGTCGAAGCAACGGTGGACGATGCCCGCGCTGCAGCGATCCGCGCGGCCGCATCGCTATGGTGCAATACCCCGGTCGCCGATCGCGCCGCCGTGCTCGATCGCGCGGCCGACGCGATGCAGGCGCGCATGCCGATCCTGCTTGGCCTCATCGTCCGTGAAGCAGGCAAGTCCATTCCCAACGCCATCGCCGAAGTGCGCGAGGCGATCGACTTTCTACGCTATTATGCGCAGCAGGCCCGCACCACCTTCGGCCCGGAGCAGCAGGCGCTCGGCGTAGTCACCTGCATCAGCCCCTGGAACTTCCCGCTGGCGATCTTTACCGGCCAAATCGCCGCCGCGCTGGTCGCCGGCAATGCCGTCCTGGCCAAGCCTGCCGAAGAAACGCCGCTCATCGCCGCCGAAGCCGTCCGCCTGCTCCACGCCGCAGGCGTTCCGACCGACGCGCTCCAGCTTTTGCCGGGCGACGGCGCAATCGGTGCTGCGCTCGTCGCCGCGCCGCAGACCGCTGCGGTGATGTTTACCGGATCGACCGAGGTCGCACGCCTGATCCAGCGGCAGCTTGCGACGCGCCTGTCGCGGCAGGGCAGACCGATCCCGCTCATCGCCGAAACCGGCGGGCAAAATGCCATGATCGTGGATTCGTCAGCACTTGCCGAACAGGTCGTCGCCGACGTCATCGCTTCCGCCTTCGACAGCGCGGGCCAGCGCTGTTCGGCGCTGCGCGTCCTGTGCCTGCAGGAGGATATTGCCGATCGCACGCTGACGATGCTCAAGGGCGCGCTTGCCGAACTCAGCCTTGGCCGCACCGATGCGTTCAAGGTCGATATCGGCCCGGTCATCACGGCCGAAGCCCAGGCGGGCATCAACGCCCATATCGATGCCATGCGGGCGATGGGGCGGACGGTGGATCAACGACCGCTGCCGCCCGAAGCCGCGCATGGCACCTTCGTTGCGCCGACCATCATCGCAATCGACAGCCTGACGGATCTGGATCGCGAAGTGTTCGGCCCGGTTCTCCATGTCCTGCGTTTTCGCCGCGATGAATTGGACGCGCTGGTCGATGCGATCAACGCCACGGGCTATGGCCTGACCTTCGGGCTGCATACACGTCTCGATGAGACGGTTGCGCGGGTGACGAGCCGGGTGACGAGCCGGGTGAAGGTCGGCAATATCTATATCAACCGCAACGTCATCGGCGCGATCGTCGGGGTCCAGCCCTTTGGCGGCTGTGGCCTGTCGGGCACCGGGCCGAAGGCTGGTGGGCCGCTATATCTCGGGCGGCTGGTCACCACGCCGCCAGTTCTGGCGGCGCGCGTCAGCCGCCTGCAATCGCCGCTCCACGCCTTTGCCGACTGGCTCGATGCGCAGGGCTATGGGGAAGCCGCAGCCGAGGCGCGCCGTACCGGCGATACGTCGGCACTGGGTGTCGAACTGACGCTTCCGGGGCCGGTCGGCGAGCGCAATCTCTACACCCTCCATCCGCGTGGGGCTATGCTGCTGCGTCCTGCCACCCGCGCCGGACTGTTCCGCCAGATGGCCGCGATCCTCGCCACCGGCAATAGCGCCACCGTGCAGGGCATGACCGTCCCACCCGGCCTGCCGCCGCAGGTAGCTGCCCGCTTCACGGCTGAGCCGAACGCGCCCATCGCCGGGGTACTGGTGGAGGGGGATGCCGAGCGCGTCGCCGCTGCGGTCCAGGCCGCCGCTGATCTGCTCGGCCGCATCGTGCCGGTCCATGCCGAAACAGCAGGCGGCTATTGTCTCGACTGGTTGCTGGAGGAAGTCTCCACCTCAGTCAACACGACGGCGGCAGGGGGCAATGCCAGCCTGATGATGATCGGCTAAAGGCTCAGCCTCCGATCGTCACTTGCAACCGGGAAATGCGCGAGCGGTGGATGCGCCAGCGGCCGTCCACCCGCTTATACTCTTCATGGTAATGGCCGCAGCCATGCAGGGTCATGCTGGTGCCGCTGGCGTCCCAGATCTGGTCTTCCATCGCGATCACGCCGCGCGCGTCGTCTGGGCCGATGATCTCCACTTCATGGCCATGGCCATGATGGACTGTGCGTTGCGTGCCGATCGCGGCCTGGATGAAGGCGATGATGGTATCGCCGCCTTCATAGACCCAGTCGTTGCTCTCCGCCGCCCGACCTTCCGCGCCGTTACCATCGGTGCTGAGCGATGCGCGCGCGTCGAACAGGGCGTCGTCGCAGAAGACGTCGCGCAGTCCGGCCCAGTCCTTATTGTCCATCAAGCGGAAATAGCGGGCCTTGAGCTGTTTGATCGCCTCGATCGCCAGCAATGTCTCGACGCCATCCATGCCACCATCTCCCATCGATGTTATCGCCCTCTTATGCGGTCGAACATCGTCTCGCCCCACCTGCGACAAGTGCCAGCCTGCGCTGCCTGACAGAAGTGCAAGGCGACGGGTGATGCCCCGACGCCTATCCTGGCCCTTTGAGAACGTCGCCAAGGAAAAGCGCCATGGACCAGCCCGCCATTCATCCGCTGACCATCGATGGTGGCGACCCTGCGCCTCTGCGGGGCGACCCGATCAGCGGCGATCGCTATACCAGCCGGGATTTCATGCAGCAGGAATGGGATCATCTGTGGACCCGGATCTGGCATGTCGCCGGGCGGACGGCGGAACTGGAGGAGCCGGGCGATTATGTCGTCCATGACTTCCGGCATGAAAGCGTCATCTGCATCCGGCAGGATGATGGCGGCATCAAGGCCTTCTATAATGCCTGCGGGCATCGAGGCATGCGCCTGACCAACGGCAGCGCTTTTGCCGATGCGTTCACCTGTCCCTATCATGGCTGGAAATGGGGCAAGGATGGCGTGCTCCAATATGCGCAGGATCCGCATGATTTTCCGCAGGGCAACCCCTGCGGCAAGTTGACGCTCAAGGAACTGCGCTGCGCCACCTGGGGCGGCTTCGTCTGGTACACGATGGACGATGCCGCGCCCGACCTGCTCGACTATCTCGCGCCGATGCCGGAGCTTTACAAAAATTACCCGATGGACACGGGCGTCCGGGTGTTCTGGATGAAGATCAACCTCAACACCAATTGGAAGTTCGCGACCGACAATTTCTCCGAAAGCTATCACACCCGCACCGCCCATCCGCAGGTGCCGCCATGGATCGACCAGGATGTCGATACCGCCCGGCATGAAATGTATCCCGCCGGCCATGGGCGCACTGTCCAGCCGATGCGGCCATCGCTCAGCGACCGGCTGCCCGACGGTGTGCCGCATCCGTTCGACCATATCCTGCGCCAGTGGGACATCGACCCGGACAGCTACCCGGACTATGAGACCAAGGCGATGCAGGGGTGGCTGGACCTCAAGGCCGCCAAGCGGCGGCTATGGCGCGAGCGGGGCTATCTCCATTATGAACATATGGACGATGAGCAGATCACGGACAGTCCGCATACGGTGATCTTCCCCAATGTCACCATTTCCTTCCTGCCCGACAATATCCTGTTCTTCCGCACCGAGCCCCATGCCGATGATCCGGGGAAATGCACCTTCGATCTGTGGTGCATGGCCTTTCCGGTGGCGGGGCAAACGGAAGTGGAATCGATCATGGCGGGACCACAACCGTTCAGCGAAGCGGACATGCTTTGGCGCGATTTCGACAATGGCCGGGGCGTACCGGAAATTGAGGGGCAGATCGTCTATCAGGACATGATGCTGGCCGAAGGGATGCAGCGGGGGATGCATTCGCGCGGCTATGGCGATGCTTATCTGAGTGCGCAAGAAACGCGGGTTCGCTATTTCCATGAAGTGTTGAACGATTATCTGGCGGGACGGCGATAGGCGCCATCCCATGTCCATTTGGTTATAGTTTCAGGATCATCTTGCCGTCGTTGGTGCCGTCGAAGAGGCGCATGAAGGCGGGATAGGCGTTGTCGATGCCCTGTTCGATATGTTCGTCGAAGACGAGCTTGCCCTCGCCGATCAGCGCGGCGATAGCCTGGCTGCCTTCGGGGAAACGGTCGGCGTAGCGGGCGATGAGGAAGCCGCGCATGGTGGCGGTCTTGACGATCAGTTGCCAGATGTTGCGCGCGCCGTGGGGGGCGCCATTATATTCGGAGATGAGGCCGCACAGGAGGATTTGCGCGTCCTGGTTGATGTGGCGCAAGGCGGCGTCGAGGCAGACGCCGCCGACATTTTCAAAGACATGATCGATGCCGTCCGGGCAGGCCGTGGCGATGGCTTCGGCGAGCCCCGCTTCGTCCTTGCCGCGATAGTCGATCGCGGCGTCGAAGCCGTAGCGATCGGTCAGGCGCGCACATTTGGTCGCGCCCCCGGCGATGCCGACGACCCGCGCGCCGCGCAATTTGGCGAGTTGCCCGACCATCGAGCCGACCGCGCCCGCCGCGCCGCTGACCAGCACGGTCTGGCCGGGGTGCGGCTGCATCGCGTCGCTGACGCCGAACCAGGCGGTGAGGCCGACCGCGCCCATGGCGGAGAGGTAGCTGGTGACAGACGGGGCCGCCGACACGTCGATCGGGTGCATGAAATCATTGGGGGTGACGAGGCTGTATGCCTCGATCGCGTTCAGCCCCATGACCCAATCGCCGGGCTCGAAGCGATCGACGCCGCTCGCTTCGACCGTGCCGATGGTGGAGGCGCGCACTGGATCGCCGATCGCGATTGGCGGCAGATAGCTGGGTGCGTCGTCGAGCCAGCCACGGATGGCGGGGTCCAGCGAGGCATAATGATTGCGGATGAGGATCTCGCCGGGGCCGGGCGCGGGGACGGGACTGTCCTCCAGCCGGAAGTCGCTTTCGCGTGGCGACCCGTCGGGGCGGGAGACAAGGAGGAAACGGCGATTGACGGAGGCGGTCATGATGCGGTGTTTCCCCAGAGGCTATGAACGGGATCGGACGGTCCCTGCGCGCCGCGCAGGAAACCGGCATAGAGGTCGTCGCCACCACCGGCGGGCTGGCGGACGACCCAGTCGCACACGAAGCGCCGTTCGATGAACTGCCATGCGCCGTTGGTGCGGACGAAGCGGTCGAGATAGCGGCCGCCGGTGAGCATATGGACGGGATCGCCCTCCTGCCCGCGTGGAGTGGCAACGGCGGTGACATAGGTTTCGCCCTTCGCGCTGTCGCCGTCGACCTCCACCCATTGATGCGCATTGGCGTGGCTGGTCTGGGTGAAGACGGTGCGAACGATGGCGCAGATTTCGCGGGCGAAATCCTGGCCGCTGCCGTTGAAGGGGCCGCTTTCGACATGGCTGTCGGGGTGGAAGAGCGACGCAAGCAACGCCGCATCGGCGCGATCGACGCCCCGGCAATAGGCGGCGGTCAGGTCGGCAATCTGCTGCCTCGCAACGAGGGCGTCGATCAACGCGGGATCAGTCATGGATGCCGCAGACGTCGTTCAGCATTTCATGGAACATCTGCACCCGCTTTTCCTGATTGGGCAGGATGCCGCCGGTAAAGCCGCGCGAATGGAGGCCGAGTTGCTGGCCGATCGCGACGCTCATATCCTGATCAGCGACATCGCCCAGCGACTTGGTGCCGAATTCGATCTTTTCGCGCTCGACATGCTGGAAAGGGGTTGGCCCCATCGGTCCCATCACGACATCGCTGCCGGGCATTTCATGCGCCATGAACCAATGGTCGAAGATGCAGCGTTCCGGGTCGGTTGGGTGCGGTTCGGACCGCAACAGCTGGAACCCGTCCGGCCACATGGTGAAGGTGATGTTGGGAAAGAGCGTATAGTGGTGATAATCCACGATCTCGCTGTCGCCCATGGTCGCATAATGGGCATAGCCCTTGTCCGCGCCCAGCTTGCGCTTTTGCGCGAGGATGGCGTCGCGGGCCTGGCTGGCGCGGCCTTCGAAACCCTTGGGGTCCAGCTCCCAATATTCGAGCGCCTGGGCGAGCGGCATTTCCAGAATGTCGGAGGTGGGATAGCGGCCCGATGGCTTGAGGCCGCGCATGATCATGCAATTATGGCCTTCGGGGTTCATCTCGAAGATGGTGCCTTCGAGCGCGTCATCGATCGACCCGGCGATTTGCGGGTGGAGATTGGGGAGGTGATAGCTTTCGTTGAAATTGTCGCGGATGATCTTCCAGTTGCACGGCACGTCGGAACTGAGCGCCAGCACGCGGGTCATCTTGCCCATCTGCCATTGTTCGAGCTGTTCGCCCGCAGCGCCCAGCCATGTCTTGAGCGGCGCGGCATCGCGATCCATGGTGAACCAGACGAAGCCGCCCCAGACGGTGCAGGGAATTTCCTCCAGCTTCACCTTGCCGCAGGGCGAGCCGCCGGGGAAATCATCGGGGTCTTGCACATGGGCGAGCGTGCCGTCGGGCGCATATTTCCAGCCATGATAGCCGCAGGTGAGGAAGGGGGAGCCGCCCACTTCGGTCCAGGCGAGGCGATAGCCGCGATGCTTGCAGGCATTATAGAAGGCTTTGACCGATCCATCCTCCTGGCAGAGCATGACCACCGATTCGCGGCCGATATTATGGGTCAGGAAATCGCCCGCTTCCTCAAGGTCAGCGGCCATGCCGCCGATATGCCAGGCCTTGGTCCAGACATGCGCCCATTCAGCGTCCGCCCAGCGTTTTTCATGATAGCGTTCGCCCGTGATGCGGTCACCGCGCACGGGCGGATCATAGGCGGCAATGGCGCGGCCCAGGAAAGACTCGATGGTCATGATACCCTCTCGCTATTTTTTAGTTGAACGATCGACTAAATTTACCCCGATCGGTTGCTGCCTGTCAATATCTTCGCCATAGCTGTCCGATGGGCAGAAAAGCGTTGAAACTAGCGGAAACGACAGGTGGCATCGAGGGGGTGGAGGCAGCGCCCAAACTCGATCGGCGGCGGGCACCGGACACGGCGGCCAGGATATTGGACGCGGCGGAGTCGCTCTTTTCGATCCGGGGCTATCATGGTGTGTCGTTGCGCGACATTGCGACGCAGGCCGGCGTCCAGGTGGCACTGACCCATTATCATTTCGGGGCGAAGGATGATCTGTTCGGGGCGGTGATCGACCGGCGGGCGGACGCACATGTCGCGGGCATGGCCGATGCGCTGGTGCAGGCGCTGCAGGTTGCGGGCGATCAGGCGACACGTCGCCGCGCGATCATCCGCGCCTTCATCACGCCGATCGTCGACCGATCGATGCGCGGCGGGGCGGGGTGGAAAAATTATATAAGGCTGATGGCGCTGGTGGCGAACATGCCGCAGCAGGAGGCGTTCATATCGCCGTTTCGCCAGCATTTCGACGATGTGATCGCCGCCTATGTCGAGGCGTTGCGCGCGCTGCATCCTGAGATGGACGAGGGCGATGTGCAGTGGGGCTTCTTCTTCTTCCAGGCGATGATCACGCATATATTGGCCGAAAGCGGCATGCTGGATCGCCAGTCGGGCGGGCGTTTCAGTTCCAGCGACCTGGACGCGATGGTCGAGCGGATGGTCGATTTCGTCGGCGCGGGCTTCACCGGATTGGGGCGGGTGGCCTAGCATAAAGCCGAGTTTGGCGCATTGGCCCGGCCCGTTACCTTGGCGTGTAAAATAGATGCGCGAAGGAAGAGATGATGGGCAGATTGAACGGCAAAACGGCGCTGGTGGTGGGGGCTGCGGGCAAGGATAACATGGCGCAGGTTATCGCCCGCCGCCTGACCGCCGAAGGGGCGCGGGTTGCGGTGGCGGGGCGCAAGGCGGAGGCGCTGTCCGCCTTTGCCGCCGAGATTGGCGGGGTGGCCGTCGCCTGCGACATGACCGATCAGCAGAGCATAAACGCGGCGGTGTCCGCCACCGAAGCGGCATTGGGCGGGGTCGATATTGCGATCAACGCAACCGGCTGGGGGCTGCTCAAGCCGTTTCTGGAGACGACGCAGGAGGATGTCGACGCCATGTACGCGCTGCAACTGCGCGGGCCGTTCCAGTTTTTCCAGGCGCTGATCCCCGCGATGGAGCGGCGCGGGGGCGGGTCGATCATCCAGATCAGTTCGGCGACCGCGACGATCATGTTCCATGACCATGCCGCCTATATGGCGACCAAGGCGGGGACCGACCATCTGGTCCGTACCGTCGCCAATGAATTCGGGGGCATGGGCATTCGCGCCAACAGCGTGTCGCCCGGCATCACCGAAACGCCGATGACGGCGGATGCGGCGGCGGTGCCGGGGTTGATGGATGCGTTTCGCAAGGGCTATCCGCTGGGTCGTTATGGCACGTCGGAGGATGTCGCCGAGGCGTGCGTGTTTCTGGCCAGCGACGCCTGTTTCATGACCGGGCAGAATTTGCAGGTGAATGGCGGGCTGACGCTGCGCGCCAATCCGACCAAGGCGGATATCGAGGCGTCGGTCGCCGCCGCGATGGCCGCCGCCGGGGCGTGACGCGGGACCGTTTGCCGCCGCTGTGCATGGCGTCGGGTATTATGCCCGAAGCAACGCCGCTGCAATTGGTGGAGGCAGCGGCACGGGCCGGGTTCGATTATGGCGGCATGTGGTTCGAGGCGGCGGACTGGACGGATGCGACGACGCGGCAGGTGAAGGCGGCGCTGCGCGACACGGGCCTGCCGCTGATCGACATCGAAGTGGTGTGGATCAAGCCGGGGCCGCCCGACCCCGATCATCTGCGGCTGGTCGATGTGGGGATGGAACTGGGCGCGCGGAACGTGTTGTGCGTCAGCAGCGATCCCGACGATGGCGCGACGCGTGACAAGCTGGCGATACTGGCCGAGCGGGCAGGGGACGCGATCCGCATCAATCTGGAATTCGGCATTTTTACGGAGATCAAGACGATCGGGCAGGCGAGCGCGATTTTGCGCGCGATTGATCATCCGGCGATGGGGCTGTTGATCGACGCGCTGCATTGGCGGCGGTCTGGCGGGACGCTGGCGGAGGTGGCGGCGGTGCCGCGCGCGTGGCTGAGCTATGTCCAATTATGCGACGCGCCCGATCCCGGCGCGGACCCGGCCGACGCGGACGCGATCCTGACCGAGGCGATCGACGGACGGGTGGCGCTGGGCGCGGGGGGATTGCCGATCGGGGCGCTGCTGAATGCTACGCCGCAGGGGTTGCCGGTGGCGGTCGAGGAACGGTCGATCGCGCTGCGGGAGGGGTGGCCGGATCTCAACGAACGAGCGGCGCGGATGCTGGCGACAACGCGGGCTTGGATGGCGGGGCGGGGTTTATGAAGGCGCGCTTTCCTCTGCGCTAAGGGCGGCGAAGGTCACCACCAGCGCGTCGCGCCAGGCGGGGCGGGCGGGGTCGTGCGGGTGGATTTCGGTTACGCCATGCAGGATGCGGCGATCATCGATCAGCATGGCGTCGCCCGGCTGCGCGAGCATGAATTCGCCCAGCGGCGTGCCGTCGGGCGCGCCGATGCGGGTAACGCCTTCGCGCACATTGTTGCGCTCGACCAGCATGACGAAGACGTGATCGACGCCGTCGCGGTGCAGCCCTTCGGGGGTCGGGCGGCCGACTTCGCCGGGCTTCGCTTCGATACGGAACTGGTGCATTTCGACATGCCAGCGACCGGTTGCAGCGGGATCGAACTGCGCCGCGCACAGCGCGAAGATGGCTTGGCAGACCGGATTGTCGATGACCGCCTGTTCGACCGGATCGAACCAGCGCTGCACGTCGCCGTTCAGCCGATTATAGTCGCGGCTTTGATAATGGGGCTGGTGCGGCATGCGCGCGAAATGGCCATGGTCGCACAGGAAGACGGCGTGGCGGCGGCGGCGATAGCGGCCGCCATCGGCCATGTAGAGATCGGGGCCGAGGTTGTTCCAACTGGCGGCGAAGGCGTGCCAATCCGCAGGGGCGGCGTCGAGCAGGGCGACCGTCTCGGCACCCTCCAGCCGGGCATAGCCGCTATGGGTCATGGCATCGCGCAGGGCGCTATCCGGCAAAGGCGGGTGTTCGATCATGCAAGTGGCCATACTGTTCCCTGTCAACGAGGGACAGGGCCATTTCCCGCCAGCCGGATTGTGCGCGTCAGGGACGGAAGAAGAGCGTCAGCGAGGCGACATGATTGACCGCGGTGCGTCCGCCGCGCTGATCGATGACCTGCGCCAGATAGCCGACCTCCGCCGTGGATGCGCCCGGCAATCCCAATTCCACCCCGATGAAGCCGCGCGCCTGGTCAAAGCCGCTCTGCACGCGCCAGTCGGTGTCGTTGAGCGCCACGAAGCCTTCGGCATAGACCAGCGCGTTGACTTTATCGCTGCCTGGCCGCAGCGGCTTTTCGTAGCGGAGCATTTCGCGCACCCGCCAGCCGATGTCATCGCCGTCCGACCGCCAGCGCTGTTCCAGCCGGGTGCGGGAGGAGAGTTCGCCACCCCAGGGCTTGCCGAGCGTCCAGCTAAGCTGCTGGAAGCTGCGATCCTCGTTCACATCCGCGCCGTTTTCGACCGGCGAGACGATATGGGCATAGCCCTGATAGACGGTGACGCTGGGCGATAATTTCCAGCCCAGCGCACCGCGAAAGATCGCCTGATTGACCCGCGACGCGCCATCGCCGATGCGCGGCTGGATTTCGGCGAAATAGACAAGGTCGCCCTTCACCGAACCCATGGCGGTCAGGTTGAGCCAGACCTGTTCGTCCTGGCTGGTCTGCGCCTGGGCCGGTGTTGCGGCAGCGATGAATAGCGCGGACAGGATGAGGGGTAGGCGGCGCATCGGCGCTCCTTCACTAAGAGTGGCGCTGGGTCAGCGTCGATAGGTGTCAGGTGATGACGCTCGGCTGGTCCATGCCGGTATAGCCCGCAATGTCGGCCACTTCCTGCGCGGCGGCGATCAGCGGGGCGAGGGCGTCGCCCGTTGCCATGCCAAGGTCGCCGTCGGTGCCGACATAGCGTTCGAGATAGACGCGCAGGGTCGCCCCTTCGGTGCCGGTGCCCGACAGGCGGAACACCACGCGCGATCCGTCGGTGAACAGGATGCGGACGCCCTGGTTGCGGCTGACCGATTGATCGGTGGGGTCGGTATAGGCGAAATCGTCGGCGCTCTGGATCGTGCCGCCGCTGTTGGTCGTGCCGGGCAGGCGGTCGAGCGAGGCGCGCAGTGCCGCCATCAGCGCGTCGGCCTTGTCCTTGGCGATGGCTTCATAATCGTGCCGGGCATAATAATTGCGGCCAAAGGTCGCCCAATGATCGGCCATGATCGCAGCGACGCTTTCGCCGCGCACCGCCAGGATGTTGAGCCACAGCAGCACCGCCCAGATGCCGTCCTTTTCGCGCACATGGTCAGAGCCAGTGCCCGCGCTTTCTTCGCCACAGATGGTCGCCATGCCCGCATCGAGCAGGTTGCCGAAGAATTTCCAGCCGGTGGGCGTCTCATAAAGCGGCACGCCCAGCTTTTCGGCCACCCGGTCGGCCGCGCCGCTGGTCGGCATGGAGCGGGCTATGCCCTTAAGGCCCGCCGCATAGCCGGGCGCGAGATGGGCGTTGGCCGCCAGCACCGCGAGCGAGTCGGAGGGCGTGACATAGCAATGCCGCCCGATGATGAGGTTGCGATCGCCATCGCCGTCCGATGCTGCGCCGAAATCGGGCGCGTCCGGGGCCATCATCCGGTCGTAGAGTTCTTTGGCGTGGACCAGGTTCGGGTCGGGATGATGATGGCCAAAGTCGAGCAAGGGCGTGCCGTTCATCACCGTGCCCTGTGGCGCGCCGAGCCGCTTTTCGAAAATCTCGACCGCATAGGGGCCAGTCACCGCGCTCATCGAATCGAAGGCGAGGGTGAAGCCGTCGGCGATCTTCGCGCGGATCGCGGCGAAATCGAACAGGCTTTCCATCAGGTCGGCATAGGCCGCGACCGGATCGACCACGTCGACGGTCATGCCGCCCAGCAGGCTGGTGCCGAGCGTGTCGATATCGACATCGGCGGCTTCGAGGATGGTGTAGTTGTCGATCGTCAGCGTGCGGTCATTGATCGCGTCGGTCACTTTTTCAGGGGCGGGGCCGCCATTGCCGATATTATATTTGATGCCGAAATCTTCGTCGGGGCCGCCCGGATTGTGGCTGGCCGAGAGGACAAGGCCGCCAAAGGCCCCCGATGCGCGGATGAGGTGGGAGGCGGCGGGGGTGGACAGGATGCCGCCCTGGCCCACCAGCACCCGGCCAAAGCCGTTGGCCGCCGCCATCTTCAGCACGATCTGGATGACTTCGCGGTTGAGATAGCGGCCGTCGCCGCCGACGACCAGGGTCTGCCCCGCAAAACCGTCGAGGCTGTCGAACACCGACTGGACGAAATTTTCCGCATAATGGGGCTGCGCGAAGATGCGCACCTTCTTGCGCAGGCCCGACGTGCCGGGCTTCTGGTCGGCGAAGGGCTGGGTCGAAACGGTCTGGATCATGCGGCTATCCCCCTTTTGTGTCGGCTATTATGCTATGGCCCGGCTGGACGGGCCTTTTCAATCCAGCATGTTCAACGCTTATGTGCAAACCAGATGACATGGCGTGGGCCTTTGCCATTGTCGCGCGCGCGCACCACCACTTCATCGACCGCAAATCCGGCGCTGGTCAGGCGGCGGGTGAAGGCATCGTCCGACCCGGCCGACCAGACCGCGAGGATGCCGCCCGGGGTCAGCGCCGAACGTGCCGCCGCCAGCCCCGTCGCGCTGTAGAGCCGATCATTGGCGGCGGCGGTCAGGCCGTCCGGGCCATTGTCGACATCGAGCAGGATGGCGTCATAGCAGGCCCGGCCCGCCGCGATGACGGGCACGACATCGCCCATCAGCAGATCGACGCGGGGATCGTCAAGGCAGCCATCGGCGAGTTCCGCCATTGGTCCTCGTGCCCAGTCGATGATTTCGGGCACCAGTTCGGCGAGCGTGATCCGCGCATCCTGATCCAGCACGCCCAGCGCCGCGCGCAGGGTGAAGCCCATGCCATAGCCGCCGATCAGCAGATGGGGCGCCTTGCGCCCCGCCAGCCGCTCGATCGTCATCAGCGCCAGCGCTTTTTCGGAGCCGCTCATCCGGCTGCTCATCAATTCATTGCGGTCGAGCACGATCATGAAATCGCCACCACGCCGGTATAGCATCAGTTCCTGCCCCCCGGGCACGGCGGCGGACCCCAGAAATTCGCGCGGCGTCATGATCGATCCTTTGGTGATGGCATTGTGGCGCGCATGGCAGTTTGGCGTGCGTCGCGCAAATGCTACGGCGCGTCGCGCGGCGCATCCCCGGCATGGCATGTGGGCGGCGGCGATGCTATCGGCCCTGTCCTATCCGACACCGACAAGGCAGTTCTTCTTTTCATGCGCTATTTTCTCGACACCGAATTTAACGGCTTTGGCGGCGTGCTGATCAGCGTGGCGCTGGTGCCCGAACATGCGGATGATGAGGAATTCTACGTCTCGCTGCCGCTGCCCGACGATGTCGAACCCTGGGTCGCGCAGCATGTCGTCCCCTATCTGCGCCATGTGCCGCCGGGTATCGACCTGGAATTGAACCGGGTGGAGGCGGCGGACCATGTCGCGGCCTATCTGGAAGGGGATAGCGATCCCGTCATCATCGCCGACTGGCCCGAGGACCTGGCGCATTTCTGTGCGTTGCTGGTGACCGGGCCGGGGCAGATGGCGGGGGTGGATTTCGGGCTGCGGCTCGAACTGATCAACGCGGCGGGGTTCAGCGCGGCGGCCAATAGCCGGGTGCCGCATAATGCCTTGCATGATGCGCGGGCGTTGCGCGATTTCTACATGGCCGACTGACGACCGCGACGCGCGCGTTCCAATAGCCAGAGTAGCGCGCTGGCGATCAGCCAGGCGAGGGCGAAGGGCCAGGATGGGCCAGGGGCGCTGTCGCCAGCCCGGTCGGTCGCGGTTGGCGGGCGCAGCGCGAGCATCGCGGCGCGATCGCGCGCCGCGCGCATCGCGGGCAGGGCTTGGGTAGGGTAGATATAGAGCGACTGGCCAGTGCCGGTCCGGTGCCAGCCCGCGCTATCGGGCCAGAAGGCGGCGCATCCTTGGACCGGCAACAGGGTGGAGCGCCGTCCATCGGGGCGCTCGACCGGCGTCGGGGCGGACAGGCCGCAGAGGGTCAGGCGCTCGTTCGCCCAGCCGATCAGGCCAGATTGTTGTATGCCGGAGGCCGGGCGGATGACGGTGCGCAGCAGGGCGTTCCACCAATCATTATGCAGCGCGCGATGGCCGGTCAGGGTCAGCGCATAGCTGTCCACGCCCGCGAACAGGGCGATGCGCCCGGTGCCGATCGCGCGCCACTGGGCCAGGGGTGCGGCGCTGGCGTCCTGCAACAATGTGGGTGCCTGCGCGGCGGGGGTGAGGGGCAGGCGGCTGATATCGGGCAGGAGATCGTCGGGCGTGGCTATATCGACCGGCGCGTCCGTGCTGCCGATGCCGAGACGGGTGCTGCTTAGCGCGGGCGCGGCGACTTTGGGCAGGGCGATGGGAGCGAGATCGCCGCCGCCAATGCCGAAACCAAGCGCGCGCCATTGCGCACGTGTCGCGCCGTCGATCGATCCGCTGGGGCGTAGGACCAGCCCCAGTCCTTCGCGCGCTGCGCCGAGCAAGACGCCGCGCCGCGCCGCCCAACTGCGATCATCGACGATGGCGAGGTCGAAGCGCCGCAGCGTTGCGCCGTTGATGGCGATGCCGGGATCGCCGAGCGCAATGCCGCCGCCCGCGTTCATTTGCGTGGTGACGGCAAAGCCCGCGTCGGTCGCCCAGCGGCGCAGATATTTGACCTCCGGCCCCGGTGCGCCGGCCAGGATCAGCAGGCGGGGGGCGGCGTCGTCCTTCACCAGCAGCGGGACGGCGGCTTCTTCTACCACGCGCTGGCCTGCACGGACGCGCAGGGTGAAGGCGGTGGTTCCGGCGGCGCGGGCCGTGCCGGTCAGGGTGAAATGGCCGTTCGCATCGGGCGTGGCGCTATCGGTCACGCGCCCGGCGGGGTCGAGGAGGTCGATGGGTGCGCGGGGGAGGGCGGTTAGCTGGCCACCCACGCGGAACGCTTCGCCCGGCGCGACGCTGCGCGGGGGAGCGATATGGCTGATGCCTGGACGTGGCGGCGGCGGGGTGAAGCGAACGGCGACGCGGCGGGCGGTCTCCAGATCGCGGGCGGCCAAGCCTTCGCCCAGCACGGTGATGGTGCCGACAGCGGGATGGCGACGCAGCACGGTGGCGAGGTCGGGGGCGCTTTCGTCGCCGCTGATGTCGCCCGCTTCGGGGAGGATGACCAATGGGGCGCCGGGCGTCGCAGCGGCAAGGCGCGGCGTTCCGGCGGTCGCGATGCGCAGCGTGTCGCCCGTCGTCGGGGTGGGCGGCGGGTAGAGCGTCAGGAAGAGGAGGCCCGCGCAGAGCGGCTGCAGCAGCAGCAAGGCCGCCAGTCGCCAGGGTGCGGACGGACTCGATCGTTGCCACAGGATCAGGCGCAGCGAGGCCATCACTACAGCAAGGATCAGCAAGGCGGCGACGATCCGTTCGATGGTCATGGCGCGGCCCCTTCGATCGCGCGGAGATAGCGCGTGCCGTTGGCATCGGGTGCGGCGCGGCGGGCGGGACGGGCGGGCGGGCGTTCCATCGCCGTCCACAACAGCCCGCGCAGCTTGGTCCGGCAGGGGGCACAGTCGGGGTCGCGCCGCACCGCGTCGAGCGCGCCCGACAGGGCCAGCGGGTCGGGCAGGCGGGCGGCTTCGTTGCGCACCCAGCGATCGAGCGGTTCCAGCGCGATCGGTCCCCGGATCGCGCCCGGTCCATCGCCCAGCGCGCGCCAGGCGGCGGCGGCCGGGCCATCGCCGCGCTCGACCGGCGCGACCGCCAGCGTGCGGCTGGCCGTGCCTTCGCGCTTTCCGGTCATACGGCGGCTGGGGTCGATCGGCGGCAGGTCCGGCCCGACGCGCGACAGGAAGATGCGGGTCGCCTGCTGCACCTCCTTGATGAAGCGCAGCGCGCGATAGGCGAAGGGGAGGGCGAGATCGGGATGCCCCTGCCGCAAATGCACTTCGGACTGCCACATTTCATCGACGGCATTTTTGAGGATGGCGCGGGTTTCGGGGTCGAGGCTGGAGGCCGGGCTGTCATCATGCGGATGGCCGTAATCGGCCAGCACATTTTCGGCGACGCCAAAGCCCGGCGCGGGTTGGCGCGGGGGGCCATGGTCATGGCCGTCGCCGTCATGATGGGTTTCCGCGTCGGCGGTGGGGAGTTGGGGCTGGGCCGATTCCTCGCCGCCCAGAAACTGGCTGTAGCGGCCGCGCAAAATCTGCTGGTCGGTTCCGATGCCGGCGGAACGGGCGAGATAGCGATCGGCGTTGAGGCGGGATTTCTGTTTGAGCAGCGCTTCGGCATCGATGATGATCTGCCGCTGG
>TARA_R110000787_G_scaffold96415_4_pt1 | contig 26411 bp, 24 predicted proteins | sample TARA_R110000787 | Tara Oceans TARA_R110000787 (sample SAMEA4397920) | marine metagenome | biome: Polar Biome; feature: [DCM] deep chlorophyll maximum layer (ENVO:01000326); material: water (ENVO:00002006), including particulate matter (ENVO:01000060) such as... | depth 35 m | reverse complement strand
CATAAAATGGATTCAGAAGAGATTCATATTGATAAATTAGCGGAAACTATAATTAATAAAGGAATTGCTGAGAAAAGAAGAATTTGCGCTGTTGGAACAACGGCAATGAGAGCATTAGAGAGTTCAGTATCTTCTAACGGTACATTAAATGCTTATGATGGTTGGACAAATAGATTTATTTTCCCTCCTTATGATTTTAGTATTGCAAATATGATGGTGACTAACTTTCATACACCAAAATCAACTTTAATGATGATGGTTTCGGCATTTGCAGGACATGATTTTGTTAGAGAAGCTTATGAGGTAGCGATTAAAGAAAAATATAGATTTTACACTTATGGAGATGCAATGTTAATCATCTAATTTTTATTAAACATATTTATTAAACCTCGATGTCTCATCGGGGTTTTTTGCTTTATAACGATTTGATTTTCAAATATCAAAATAAAAAAGTACTTTAGTAAGCTAATACTATTTTAAACAGTATTGATGAAAAAACACTTACTTGTTATATTATTAATTTCAATTTCATATTTATCCTATTCTCAGGATAAAAATGAAAAGATGCCTTTGAGTTTGGAATTAAATTTAAGAAGTTCAGTTACACCTATAGAATTACCCCCTTTAGATTTAGAAAACATTATTGCTGAAGACAGTATTAATGACAAGGATAAAAGTCTCCCATGGCGTTATGGTATTTCAAGACCTTTAGTTTTGGATTATGAAAATGATGGAGTATGGACTGAATTACCAAATAATAGAGGTAGAATCTGGCAAGTAGCTATTTGGTCACCAGATGCTATAAATTTGAGTATAAATTTTAATGATTTTAAATTACCAGAAGGAGCAATGATGCACCTTTATAATGATGATCAAACCGATATTTCAAAAACATACACAAAGGATCAAAATAGAGAAAATAAAAAATTAGGGTCTTGGTATGTTTCTGGCGAAATTATCTGGATAGAATATTATGAGCCAGAAAACACAGTCGATGATACTCATCTTGAAATAGGAAGTGTTATTCATGGTTATAGAATGGGTCGAGTTCATCAAATGGTTGAAAATAATAGTAGAGGACTTAATGATTCTGGAGATTGTAACTACGATGTAAATTGCTCTATCGGTAGTGATTTCGAAAACAAAAAAGACTTAGCGAAAAAAACGGTAGCTCTCTTAAACCTTGGTAATGGTTATTTGTGTTCATCCTCATTAATAAACACTACTCTTGGTGATAAAACTCCATATTTATTAACTGCAAATCATTGTTTAGAAAATAGCGACCCATCTTTTTGGTCTGTTAGGTTTAATTGGATGAGTCCAAGTCCAATTTGTGGTAGTGAAGAAGAAAGTTTAGACATACAAACCAATTTTACTATGAGCGGTGCCCAAGTAAAAGCAAATAATGCTTTAAGTGATTTTGCGTTAGTCGAATTGCATAATGAGGTTCCAGAGTCTTGGGATGTTGCTTTTGCAGGTTGGGATAATACGGACGAATTACCGACTATGGAAGTTGGAATCCACCATCCCAATGGTGATATTATGAAAATATGTAGAGACGATTCAGGTGCTGTTAAAGAAAATGCTAATGGTACTGAAGTATGGTTAATTGGAGGAGTATCTGTTGGTGTTGGTGATGGATGGGAAATTGGAACTACAGAAAGCGGATCTTCTGGTTCTCCATTATTTAATGAAGATGCAAGAATAATAGGACAATTATATGCTGGTCAAGCATTTTGTAATGGTACTGAAAACAATAATGATTACGATATATATGGAAGATTTGGAGTTTCATGGGATTCAGGTGAAACTCCAGAAACTAGATTAAAAGATTGGTTAGATCCTAATAATTCTGGTCAATCCACTACTGAAACAATTCAGAATGTATTAAGTACTCAAGATTTCGATGATACTGGAACTTTAGATATTTATCCTAATCCAGCAAATACAGTACTCACAATTATGAATAATAGATATCCTAATTTAGAATATTGTTTTTACAACTTAATAGGACAAAAAGTTTATTCAGGAAACATGTCAAATACCATTAATGAAATTAATGTAGAACATTTAAATGAAGGAATGTACTTTTTATATTTAGTAGATGGAGATACAAATGTCAGTTCTACAAAAAAGATAATAATAAAAAGATAATAATAAAGATCAGTAATAATAAAAAGCCTCTTTTTTAAAAAGAGGCTTTTTATTATTATATCCTTTTTAATATTGATATTTTTGCAAACTAATGGAAGCAAAAAAAAAGGACATACGAGCATTGTCAAGAGAAGAAATTAGAGATTTCTTTCAAAATACTGGAGACAAGGCTTTTAGAGGAAATCAAGTATATGAGTGGCTTTGGAGTAAAGGAGCGCATCATTTTGATGATATGACTAATATTTCAAAGGAGACTCGGGAGCTTTTAAGCGAGCATTTTGTAATTAATCACATCGAAGTGGATAGTATACAAAAGAGTAATGATGGTACTATTAAAAATGCCGTAAAACTATTTGATGGATTAATCGTTGAATCAGTTTTAATACCAACACCATCAAGAACAACAGCCTGTGTTTCAACTCAAGTAGGTTGTAGTTTAGATTGTAAATTTTGTGCTACTGCACGATTGAAAAAGATGAGAAACTTGAACCCTGACGAAATTTACGATCAGGTAAAGGCAATCGACCAAGAAAGTAGATTGTATCATTCAAGACCCCTTTCAAACATTGTATTTATGGGGATGGGTGAACCCTTGATGAATTATAATAACGTTCTTAAATCTATCGATAAAATAACTTCGGAAGAAGGTTTAGGAATGTCACCAAAAAGAATAACAGTTTCCACTTCTGGTGTTCCAAAAATGATTAAAAAATTAGCCGATGATGGGGTTAAATTTCATCTAGCGGTTTCATTACACTCTGCAATTCAGGAAAAAAGAGAGCAAATCATGCCTTTTGCCAATAAATTTACATTGCCAGATTTAAAAGAGGCACTGCAATATTGGTATGAAAAAACAGCTAGGAGAATTACCTATGAATATGTTATTTGGGAAGGAATAAATGATTCAAGAGAAGATATAAATGCACTTGTGGCCTTTTGTAAATATGTACCTTGTAAAGTAAACTTAATTGAATACAACTCTATTGATGATGATTCATTTAAACAAGCATCGCCACATGTTACAAATGAATACATAAATACCTTAGAGAAAAATAGAATTCCAGTAACCGTAAGAAGAAGTAGAGGAAAAGATATTGATGCAGCTTGCGGACAATTAGCTAATAAAAAATAAACCACTTAATTTTCTATCTTTGAATTGTTGATGAAAACAGTTTCGCAAATAAAACTACCTATTGAATATGAAATGGAGCTTTTTGAAAAAAAGTTCATGCTTTCTATGGCTTCAAAAGTTTCATTGCTAAATCGGATTACACATTATGTTGTTAATAGGAAGGGTAAACAAATGAGACCGATGTTTGTTTTCTTAATTGCAAAGATGAGTAATAAAGGAGAGGTGAACGATAGAACTTATCGTGGAGCTTCTGTAATCGAATTAATCCATACAGCAACACTAGTCCACGATGATGTGGTCGATGGTAGTAATAGAAGAAGAGGTTTTTTCTCAATAAACGCCTTGTGGAAAAATAAAATTGCAGTCTTAGTAGGAGATTTTTTATTATCCAAAGGCTTGTTATTATCTATAGATAATAATGATTTTGATTTACTTAAAATTATTTCTGTTGCAGTTAGAGAAATGAGTGAAGGTGAACTTCTTCAAATTGAAAAAGCAAGAAAATTAGATATTACAGAAGAGATTTATTACGAAATAATCCGCAAAAAAACAGCGACTCTAATTGCTGCATGTTGCGCTATGGGAGCTCAGTCTGTAATGGCCACAAAAGAAGAAGTAGAGGCGATGAGAGAATTTGGAGAGCATATCGGAATGGCTTTTCAGATTAAAGATGATCTTTTTGATTACGGAACCGAAAAAATAGGAAAGCCTACAGGAATTGATATTAAAGAACAAAAAATGACACTTCCTTTAATTTATACTCTTAATAATTGTTCGGATAAAGAAAAAAGATGGATCATTAACTCTATTAAAAACCACAATACCGATAAAGTTAGAGTAAAGGAATTAATTCAGTTTGTTAAATCAAAAGGTGGATTAGAATATGCCGTTTCTATAATGAAACAATACCAAAATAAAGCACTTACTATATTACAAAAATGCCCAGATTCAACCTATAAAGATTCGCTAGAATTAATGGTTAATTACGTGATAGATAGAAAAAAATAATACGCTTAGAGTAGACAATACCTCTTTTCATTTTAAATTTAAAAACAGTAGGCAACCTTTTTATAGTAACTTGCGTCTATACAAATAGAAGTCTATTAAAAAGTAGAAATTGAAAGTTGTTTCCTTACATAAAAACTATAAATCTCTTATTTCAAGAGCCAATAATGGCAATCAAAAAGCGCAACACCAATTGTTCGAGCTTTTTGCCCCTAAAATGTTAAGTGTTTGTAGGCAATACATGAAAAACAATGTACTTGCTGAGGAGGTAATGCTAACAGGGTTTTTAAAAGTTTTTACAAATTTAAATTCTTTTAAAGCACAAGGAAGTTTTGAAGGTTGGATTAGAAGAATTATGGTAAATGAATCCATTTCTCAATTAAGAAAAGAAAAGAAACTGATATTTAAAGAGGAAGAATGTTTCGAAAATTCCTTAAACCTTGTAGCATACATAGACACTGAAATTGAAGTAAGTGAAATTCAAAAGTTAATAGATCAATTGCCTCACGGATACAAGACCGTTTTTGTATTGTATGTGGTGGAAGGATATAAACATAGTGAGATTTCTGAAATGTTAGAAATTTCAGAAAGCACTTCAAAAACACAATTATTTAAAGCAAGAAAAAAGCTTCAGACTTTAATTAATAAAGAGAATAAAATTAGTTATGGCACCCATTAAATTAGAAGATCATATTAGAGAGCAGTTACAGGAAAGAGAAATTCAAACTTCAAATAATTTCTGGGAAAAACTACAGCAACAAATTAAAGCTGCACCAAAAAAGAAGAATAATAAAAGGTGGTATTATTTAGCTGCAAGTATAGTTAGTGTCGTTATTATTTCATCTTTAATACTTAGTGAGCAACAAGTTATTACCGAACCTTCTAATAATATAGTTGAAGTAAACGATAGTTTAAATGAAATTAAACCAAATAATAATGTCATAGTTGCTACTGAAGAAGTTATAAATAATAATAGTTCAGAAACTATTGATCAAAAAGAAATAACAGATTCTCCAATAAAAGAAATTGCTGTTAAGAAAAATAAAGTAATAGTAAATAAAAAAGAAGCTATTGCTGACTTGAATATAGTAATGCCCGATTCTTCAAAAATAAATCCAGCCAAAACCACTCTTATTACAGCAAATAACATTGAAACGGATAGCATTAATGAAGAAGAAAGTTTTATTAATTCCAAAATAGAAGAAGTGGTAGCCCAAATTAAAAACGGATCAAACGCTATTAGCGATGAAGAAATAAATTCATTATTATATAAAGCTCAGCAAGAAATATATTCAAAAAAACTATTACGTAAAAATAAAGTAGACGCTTCGGAATTGCTTAGTATCGTTGAAGACGAACTTGAAGAAAGCTTTAGAGATCGTGTTTTTGAAGCTTTAGGAGATGGCTATGAAAAGGTTAGAACGGCAGTAGTAAATCGAAATAATTAAAAAAATCATCAATCAAATCAAACAAACATTATGAGAATCATTACCATTTGCATCATCTTGGCATTTTATTTAATGCCATTTACCAATTTGTTTTCGCAAGAAATAACGATTACAATTGAGTCTCTTAAAACTTCAAAGGAAAATATTGTAAAAGAAGAAAAAGATGCTTTAAAAATTGAAGTCGAAAAAATTAATAAGCAATTAGATCAAAAAGAAATCGATCTTGAAAAGGCAGATGAGCTAAAAGCTGCGGCAGCAGAAAAACGAGCACTAAACATTGAAAATAAGATTGCAATTATAGACAATAAGATTGCATTATTAGAAAGAAATAATAATGAAACGATTATAGTTTTAGATAAAAATAAAATTAAAGTTGAGGTATTTGATGATGGGGAATTTGTATCGGTATCATTAAATAACAAAAAAAAATACGATAAAAGGACTACAAGTAGATTATTAATAGCATTTGGTTTTAATAATTTAGTGACTGATGGAGAGTCATTTACTGAAACTGAACTTAACATCGGAAGATCACGTTTTTTCGAAATGGGATGGTCATGGAAAACACGAGTTTTTGAAGATAGTAATTGGTTGCGTTTTAAATACGGTTTCTCTTTTTCGTTTGATGGTTTAAGACCTTCCGACAATCAATATTATGTTACCGATGGAGAATTAACCAATTTAGAAGTTCATCCACAAAGTTTAAATAAGGCCAAGTTAAGGGTGGATAAATTAATATTTCCTATGCATTTTGAGTTTGGACCTTCCAAAAAGATTGAAAGAAGAGATTACTTTAGATATTCTACTTACAAAAAATTTAAAATAGGTATTGGGGGTTTTGCAGGATTTAAATTAAGTTCTCGTCAAAAATTAAAGTATAATGAGGATGGTAATAGTAAAAAAGAAAAAATTAAAGCAAGTTATAATACTAATAGTGTAGTTTATGGTTTAAGTGGATATGTAGGTTGGGGATGGACAGCTTTATATATGAAATATGAATTAAATTCAATATTTAAAAACAACCCTGTAGAACAGCACAATGTATCGTTAGGCTTGCGATTCGATTTATAGAACTCCATCAATTTTGTTTCATTATTTAAAGGTTTTCTACTTTGTTTAAGTTGAGAGCCTTTTTTTTATAAATACTTGTAATAAACATTTACTTTTTCAACTAGAATTCATTTCTTTGAGTATTAAATATGATCTCACAAACAACCATAGATAATGTATTTGAAACTGCTCGAGTAGAGGAGGTGATAGGTGATTTTGTAGTTTTAAAAAAATCGGGAAGTAATTTTAAAGGATTAAGTCCTTTTAGCGATGAGCGTACGCCTAGTTTTATGGTTTCTCCTGCTAAACAATTATGGAAAGATTTTTCAAGTGGTAAAGGAGGAAGTGTTATTTCTTTTTTAATGGAGCATGAGCATTTCAGTTATCCAGAAGCTATTAAATATTTGGCTAATAAATACGGAATTGAAATTGAAGAAACCGAAAGGTCTGATGAAGAAAAAGAACAAGCTACACAAAAAGAAAACCTATTTATAGTAAGTGACTATGCTAAAGATTACTTTAATAGTACCTTATTAAATATAGAAGAAGGAAAAGCAATTGGCCTTACCTACTTTAAAGAGCGTGGTTTTACTTTAGAAACAATTCAAAAATTTTCATTAGGATACTCTTTAGATAAATGGGGAGCTTTTACAGATACCGCTATAAAAAAAGGTTATCAATTAGAATTTCTTGAAAAAACCGGACTTACCATTGTAAAAGGCGAGAAACAATTTGATCGTTTTAAAGGACGAGTTATATTTCCTATTCTAAGTATGAGTGGTCGTACTTTGGGTTTTGGAGGTAGAATTTTAACCAACGACAAAAAGGCTGCTAAGTATTTAAATTCTCCCGAAAGTGATATATACCACAAAAGTGATGTGCTTTATGGAATCTATCAGGCAAAACAAGCAATTGCGAAAGAAGATAATTGTTATTTAGTTGAAGGATACACAGATGTGCTTCAATTTAACCAAACTGGAATCACCAATGTGGTGTCTTCATCAGGTACGGCATTAACTCCAAACCAAATACGATTAATCAGTAGGCTTACAAATAACATTACAGTGCTTTACGATGGAGATGAAGCAGGACTTAGAGCATCTATTAGGGGAATAGATTTAATTCTTGAACAGGGAATGAATGTAAAGATTTGTACATTCCCAGAAGGAGAAGATCCCGATAGTTTTGCCAAAAACAATACCTTAGAGAGTCTTAAGCTTTATCTAGATGAAAACTCTACAGACTTTATTAATTTCAAGGCAGCTCTTTTAGTTTCTCAAACAAAAAATGATCCTATAAAAAGAGCAGAAACGGTTCGTGAAATTTTGGTGAGTATCTCTAAAATTCCTGATGATATAAAAAAGGAAGTGTATATTCAGGAGTGTGCTAGAATTATGAATATAGATGAATCTATATTGTATAATACTTTAGCTCAAATACTTAAAAAAGACAAGAAGGATCTACAAAAAAGTCAACAAAAAAAGAGTACCCCTTTTGATGTAGTCTCTTCAGAAAAACAACCCGCAAAAAGTATAGACCCCCAATTTGAATTAGAGAAAAAAATAATAGAATTACTATTGGTGTATGGTGTTGTAGAAGAGGAGTTTGAAGAAATGTCTATTGAAATAAATGACAAAGGAGAAATTACTCATTCTTCAGAAATAGTTAAATCAAAGGTTTTTGAAAAAATTTATTTAGATCTTCAAGAAGATGAAACAGAATTTGCAAATGAAGATTTTAAAGAATTATACAATCATATAATTGATGATTTTAACAAAAATCAAGACTTTAAAATAGATAGATTGATTAGTAAATTATCTCAGCAAAAAGCAGAATTAATTACTCACATTTTATTTGATAGTGAAAGACATGAGTTGCATGATTGGGAGGGGAGAAAGATATATGTGAAAGAAAAAAATCAGTCTATTTCTCAAATGGTAAGTGAAACTGTTTTTAATTTAAGAAGGCATTTAATTTCATTAAAAATCAATGAAATGGCTAATAAAATTAGAACACTTGAAGATGATGCTCTTAAATTACAAACATTAAAAGAAACTGTAGAATACACTACGCTTAAAAAGTTACTTTCCGATAAGTTAAATAGAGTTCTGTAATTAACTAAATTGAAACATTCTAGATTGGTGAATCAAATCTGCCAAATTATCTACTTTTAATTTCTTAAGTAATCTAGTTTTATATGTGCTTACCGTTTTTTCATTAATACATAATGCTGCAGCAATATCTTTATTTCTCTTACCGCTAGATAAAAGGTTTAGAACTTCAATTTCTCTAGAAGATAATTTTTTATAACGGCTTATAGCGCTTGTTTCACCAACATTTCTGCTAGTAAACGTAGATGTTAATTCTTCATTCAAGAATATACCGCCTTTTCTTATTTGATTAAGAGCCTTTAATAATATTTTTGGTGATGCAGATTTAGGTACATACCCAGCAGCTCCAGATTTAATAGAACGCAATGCGTAAATTTCTTCAGGATGGGTAGAAAAAATTAAAACTCTTAATTCAGGAAATTTCTGTTTAATATTTCTTAATGCATTAATGCCATTTATTTGCGGCATGTCAATTTCCATTATTAAAATATCTGGTTTTGCTTCCTCTAAAGTTTTATATAATTCATCTCCATTATTGGCTTTACCTACAATCTGAAAATTTTCATCCTTTTTTAACATACAAGATATCCCTTTTCTTGTAATAGGATGATGATCTGCTATAACAATTTTCTTCATAATCAGTTAATTAACTTTTTTTCTTTACGTAAATTATAACTTTAAGGGATAGGTAATACTTCTATTACAAATCAAATTTAGATAATTATTGTAGGAATAAATTAGGTTTGAGGGAAATTTCGCTCAACGTCACAAATACTCGATGAACAACTAAAATTTTGTAAGATTTTGCGGTATTTTACAAATAGGAATAGGAATCATCTTATGTTGATTGATAGTATTTAGTCGTAAAAACAATTCAAACACTGTTTTTTCTCTATTTTTAAAATCATCTGATGTTTTACCCAGGTCTTTCATTTTCATTGCCCATTCTAGTTCATCATAACTTGCGCCAATTTGATCTTCATCGGTTCTATTGTCTCCAAATAAACCGTCAGTTGGAGCAGCAGATTGTATCGTATTTGGCACTTCTAATAAAACAGCTAAGGCATAAACTTCACTTTTCATAAGGTCTGCAATAGGACTTAAATCTACGCCGCCATCTCCATATTTTGTGTAAAAACCTACTCCAAAATCTTCGACTTTATTACCAGTGCCTGCAACTAAGTATCCTTTTAACCCAGCATAATAATATAGGGTAGTCATTCTTAAGCGTGCTCTTGTGTTTGCTAAAGATAAATCTAACGTATTGATCTCTTTTGGATCAGGATCTTGATTTTTAAATTTTTCAAATACAGAAGTTAAATCAAATTTTGTAGCACTAACATTGGGGAACTTACTTTTAAGCTGTTCAATGTGTTCTTTGCCTCTTGAAACTTGATTTTTTGCTTGATGTATTGGCATTTCTACACAAAAGGTTGGTAATCCTGTTTTTGCACATAAAGTAGAAGTAACAGCTGAATCAATACCACCACTGATTCCAATTACAAATCCGTTCATTTTTGCATTTTCAGCATATTCTTTAAGCCAATTAACAATAAAATCTACTACTTTTTCTGTGTGCATAATGTTGATTTTAAATAATACCTTTGCAACGCAAATTACGTAAAATGTAAAATTTAAAAAATGTTTTTACGTTAAACAGTTTCAATTAATTATTTATGAGAATTTATCTGGTATTAATGCTTACTATTCTATTCTTTGGCTGCGCTAAGGATGATAAAATAGAAAAGGATATTAAATCAATACCCATAGACGTCGAAATCTTAAGATTTGATAAAATATTTGGAACTGCTCACTTAAATGACCTTCCTAATTTAAAAAGAAGCTATCCTGTTTTTTTTCCTAAACAATTTCACGATACTATTTGGGAAATGAAAATGAATGATACGCTTACACAACAATTATATGTTGAGGTAATGAAAAAGTATTCATCGGAGGATAAATTAAAAACAGATTTAGAAGACCTTTTTAAACATATAAAATATTATTTTCCAAATTTCACAACACCTAATGTGGTGACTGCAAATTCAGATGTTGATTATAGGAATAAAATATTTCTTTCAGATAATATGTTGGTGATTTCCCTGGATAATTATTTAGGAAGTAATCATTTATTCTATGAAGGTATTCCAAATTACGTAGTTGAAAACATGAAGGAGTCTCAAATAATTTCAGATGTAGCGTCTGTATATTCTCAAGTGTATAGCCCAAAAATTAAGAGTAGAACATTTTTAGCACAAATGATTTATTACGGAAGAATTTTATATTTAAAAGATTTATGGTTAACACATGCTTCAGATGAAATCAAAATTGGATATTCAAAAGAGAAATTAACTTGGATACAAGATAATGAGACTGAAGTATGGCGAAATTTCATTGAAAATGAATACCTATATAGTACCAATCCTAAACTAGTTTCTAGGTTTATTAATCCAGCACCCTTCTCTAAGTTTTATTTAGAGATTGATAATGAATCTCCAGGAATGGTAGGTCGTTATATTGGTTGGCAAATTGTAAAATCATATATGGATAACAATAATGTAAGACTCGATAAATTATTGACTTTAAGTGAAGAAGAAATTTTTAAACAATCTAAATACAAACCTAAAAAGTAATGGCGAAACAACACACATCAGACATCAACGTAAATGTAATCTTAGACGAGAATAAAATACCAGAAAAGCTACAATGGTCGGCTAAAGACGGAGGGATTGAGGATATGGATACAAAGGCTATATTTATGTCTGTTTGGGATCATAAAGCTAAAGAAGCATTGCGAATAGATTTATGGACAAAGGATATGCCTTTAGACGAAATGAAAATCTTTTTTCATCAAACATTAACTGCAATGTCTGATACTTTTGAGCGTGCAACTAATGATGAAAAAATGAGTGCAACAATGCGTGATTTTTGTGACTATTTTGCTGAGAAATTGGAGATTAAAAAAGGAGAATAATTATTCCTGCTGAGCCATTAATGTATTAATCTCGGTTATGTAATTTAATACTTCATCTCTACCGGTTCCATTACTGGAAGAAGTAACAAAATAATTAGGCATTGCTTCCCAAGTTTCAAGCATTTTTTCTTTGTATACTTCAATGTCTCGTATTAAAGCATTTGGTTTTACTTTGTCTTGTTTCGTGAAAATAATAGAAAATGGCACTTGGTTTTCACCCATCCATTGCATAAATTCTAAATCTACTTTTTGCGGCTTATGTCTGCAATCAATTAAAACAAATGCTAAAGCTAATTGCTCTCTTTTGGAAAAATATTCTGTGATAAATTTCTGAAAAACCCTCTTACTACTTTTAGATACTTTAGCGTATCCATATCCCGGTAAATCTACCAAAAACCAACTTTTATTAATTAAAAAATGATTAATAAGCTGTGTTTTTCCAGGTCTTCCAGAGGTTTTTGCTAAGCTCTTTTTCTGCATTAGCATATTTATTAGAGAAGACTTGCCTACGTTAGATCTTCCAATAAATGCATATTCTTGGAATTGCTCCTTAGGGCATTTAGCAACATCACTGTTACTCATTACAAATTCAGCAGATTTAATTTTCATATTTATTGCCCCGAATGATTGGGGTAATTTTTAAGGTAAGTTTATTTTTTTTTACTACTAATTACTCTAATACCCACGCTTTAAAAGCCAATCGTAAAGTAACTCGTTAAATTTATCTGGATGCTCCATCATAGCTGCGTGACCACATTTGTCTATCCAAAATAAATCTGAATCTGGTAATAATTCATCAAATTCCACTGCAACCTCTGGAGGCGTTACAGAATCGTTTTTACCCCAAATAATACAAGTTGGTGTATTCATTTTAGGTAAATCTTTAGCCATATTATGTCGGATAGCACTTTTTGCAATTGCTAAAGTTCTAATTAACTTATTACGATCATTTATAGAATCAAAAACTTCATCAACTATTTCTTTTGTTGCAATTGCAGGGTCATAAAATACATCTTCAGCCTTTTTCTTAATGTATTCGTAATCTCCTCTTTTAGGAAAAGATCCACCCATAGCGCTTTCGTACAATCCTGAACTTCCTGTTATAACTAACGCTTTAATTTTATTAGGAAAATTTTTAGTGCAATACAATCCAATATGTCCACCAAGTGAGTTTCCTAATAAGATAACTTCTTTAAAACCTAAATGATCGATAAAATCAGATACGTATTTAGAGAAATTTTTGACATTGGTTTTTAATAATGACATTTTATAAATAGGTAATTCTGGTATCAATACCCGATATCCTTTTTCAGATAGGAAATTGGTAACACCATCAAAATTACTCAAGCCACCCATAAGCCCATGAAGTATGATTATAGGGGTACCTTCTCCAGTATCTGAATAGGTAAATTTTCCTTCTTTTTTTAATTGATGATTCATAGTAGGGATTGCATTATTAATAGCAAAAGTAAGCATTTTTATTTTCAACTTTCAATAAATCGCAAAGGGTTGAGATTCAAAAGCATATAAATAATTGATACTTAAGTGGTAAAACTTATTAACAATGTGGTAATTTGTGGTAAAATGTGGTAAAAGTTCTATATATTTGAATCTATAATTCTTAAAACAATTTCTTAATGCTCAATTTAATTGGGACATACGAGTGCAAAGCTGACGTAAAAGGTCGAGTGATGGTGCCTACTGCTTTAAAGAAGCAAATGGCTCCTGTTTCGGTAAATGGTTTTGTGATAAAAAGAGCTGTTTTTCAGCCCTGTTTAGAGTTGTATCCCATGGAGGAATGGAGTTTGTTGATGGAGAAAATGGGAAAGCTGAATCGGTTTAATAGAAAAAACAATGATTTCATTAGAAGGTTCACTGCTGGTGTAAAAACAGTAGAGCTAGATGCTGCAGGTAGATTATTAATTCCAAAAGATCTGTCTTCTTTTGCGGGAATAGATAAAGAAATTGTGATTTCTTCAGCAATAAATATCGTTGAAATCTGGGATAAAAATAAATACGAACACGCTATTAATGAAGCGGCCAGTGACTTTGCTGATTTGGCTGAAGAAGTAATGGGCGGTGAAAGCGATGTAGACAATGGAATATCATAGACCGGTATTGCTAACCGAAACTGTTGATGGTCTCAATATACAGCCCAATGGGATTTATGTAGATGTGACTTTTGGCGGAGGAGGTCATTCCCGAGAAATATTAGAAAGATTAGGAGAAGATGGAAGGTTGATTGCATTTGATCAGGATAAAGATGCATTGCGAAACACAATTGATGATCCTCGTTTTTTATTGATTAATGAAAATTTCAGGCATTTAAAACAGTTTTTGCGTTTTCACGATATAAATGAGGTGGACGGAATATTAGGCGATTTTGGAGTTTCGTCTCATCAATTTAATGTTGCTGAACGAGGTTTTTCAACCCGATTTGAAGCAGACTTGGATATGAGGATGAATCAGAGTGCTAAATTTTCTGCTTATGATGTTATTAATAAATATCCTGAAGCAAGAATAAAGGAGGTCTTGTTTCAATATGGTGAGTTAAGAGCTGCTTCTGGAATGGCTAGATTAATTGTTGAAGTGCGTAAGGAATCACCAATTGTTTCAAGTGAAGAACTTAAAAAAGCATTGGGTAGGTTTTTGCCAACACATCGAGAAAATAAAGTATTAGCTCAAATTTATCAAGCGATTCGAATTGAGGTAAATCAAGAATTAGAGGCTTTAAAAGAATTTTTAATACAATCGAAAGAAGTTTTAAAGGCTGGAGGAAGGCTGAGTTTGTTATCATATCATTCTTTAGAAGATCGATTGGTAAAACGCTTTATACGTAATGGTCTTTTTGAAGGAGAGCCAGAAAAAGATGTTTTTGGAAGGGTAGAAGTTCCGTTTAAAAGAATAGGAAAGTTTGCAATTCCGACTAGAGAAGAAATAAAACAAAACAATAGAGCTAGAAGTGCAAAGCTTCGGGTTGCAGAAAAATTATGAAAAAAGGGTTTTATAATTTATTAAAAGGTAAATTTTTGATTAGCGATGATGCTTTTAAAAATTGGCGTTTTATTTTTTTTCTTTCAGCATTAGCTTTAATAATGATTGCAAGTTCGCATCGAGCCGACAAAAAGGTTCACAGGATTGCACAATTAAATAATGAAGTAAAGGAAATAAAAAGTGAATATGTTGATGTTAGGATGATCCTAATGCGAGCAAAAATGGAAACAAAAATAATTTCAGCAATGGAGAAGAAAGGGTTAGCGCCCTCAGAAACTCCGCCTCAGAAAATAATAATAACAAAAAACGATTAGCGGGTGCCAATAGCAGAGAAGAACATATTAAACCGCTTATATTTTATCGCTGGAGGTATGTTCCTCTTTGCGATACTAATTGCTGTTAAAATTATTAACATCCAATTTGTTGATGGTGAAAAATATCGAGATCTAGCAAAAAAGAACACTGTAAAAAACTGGGTAATTCCTTCAAGTAGAGGCAATATTTATGCAGATGATGGTAGTTTACTTGCTACATCAGTTCCTAAATACGAAATACGTTTTGATGCAGTAACAGTCTCTTCAGTAAACTTTAAAGAACATCTTCCTGCTCTTGCAAAGGAGTTATCTGCGATGTATGGAAAGCCTCGGTCTTATTACATAACAAAATTTAAAAAGGCAAGAACCAATAAAAACAGGTATATGCTGGTAGTTAAAAATTTAGGCTATTCAGATTATATAAAAATCAAGCACTTTCCATTATTAAAATTAGGGCCTTATAAAGGAGGGCTAATTGTTAAACAAACCAATGTTAGAGAACATCCTATTGGGAAAGTAGCAGAACGTTTGGTGGGGAATGAGAAAAGTGGTGCGCCTGGTGTTTACAATATTGGATTAGAAGGAGCTTATGATGAGTATTTAAGAGGAAAAGACGGTAAACGATTAAAGCAAAAAATTGCTAAAGGTCAATGGAAACCTGTTTTTGATGAAAATGAAGTGGAACCATTAGATGGATATGATGTAATAACTACCATCAATGTAAATATTCAAGATATCGCTCATCATGCACTGTTAAAACAATTGGAGCATTATGAAGCGGAACATGGTTGTGTAATTGTTATGGAAGTTGCAACTGGTGAAATTAAGGCTGTTGCAAACTTAGGTAGAACCAGCAAAGGCACTTATTATGAGAAAGTAAATTATGCAGTTGGAGAATCTCACGAGCCAGGATCTACATTTAAAGTTGCTGCTTTGATGGCTGCCTTAGAAGATGAAATAATTGATACCAGTACCGTTGTTGATACTAAAAGAGGAGTTAAAACTTTTTACGGAAGAAGAATTTTTGATTCTCATACAGGTGGGTATGGTGAAATTTCTGCAGCCAAAGCATTGGAAGTTTCTTCAAATATTGGTTTGGCAACTATTATTGATGAAGGGTATAGAGATAATCCTAACATGTTTATTGATAGAATTAAATCCTTCAGATTAGCAGATACCATTGGAATTCCAATTAAAGGAGAAGGAAAACCAATGATACCAGAACCGGGTCATTCAAAATGGAGTAAAAATGCGTTGCCTTCTATGGCTTACGGTTATAATTTAAGTTTGACTCCATTACAAACTCTTAATTTTTATAATGCTATTGCCAATAATGGTGTAATGGTGAAGCCAAGATTTATACGAGAAGTTCGTGCTTGGAATCAGGCTATTGTAACTTTTAAAAAGGAAGTGACGAACCCAAAATTAGCAACTAAAGAAACTATTTCTGAAATACAAGATATATTAAAAAACATTGTAGAAAGAGGGACTGGGAAAAAATTGTATTCCCCTTATTTTTCAATGGCAGGAAAAACAGGTACCGCTCAAACCGAATATTGGATGCCAGACTGGAAAGATAATAAAAGATATATTTCTTCTTTCGCAGGCTATTTTCCGGCTGAAAACCCAAAGTATTCTTGCATCGTTATTATACATAAGCCAAGTACGAAAAAAGGATATTATGGAGCCGATGTTTCTGGTCCAGTGTTTAAGCGTATCGCTCAAAAGATATTTACAGTGTCTCCATTAATTACAGAAGTGTCCGATATAGATTCCAAGGATGTTTTAGTAGTTAATGACTATGAATCTTATTATCCGAAAGTTCAGAAAGAGATTTCTGAAATTCCGAATGTAATAGGTATGGCTGGGATGGATGCAGTTTCATTATTAGAAAACATTGGATTAGAGGTTCGAATAGTTGGAAATGGTACGGTATCTAAACAATCGCTAAAAACTGGCGAAAAAATAAAAAAAGGAAAACAAATTACACTCAATTTATCTTGATACAACTTAAAGACATATTGTATAAAGTAACTATCGATAAAGTGATAGGAAATACTTCTGTAGCAATTAGAAATATTGAATTTGATTCTAGAAAGATTCAACTCAACGATGTTTTTATTGCAATTAGAGGTGCCTTATCTGATGGTCATGATTTTATAAAAAAGGCAACAGATCTAGGAGCTTTAGTAGTGATTTGTGAAGTGATTCCTGAAGATATAATTAATGGAATAACGTATGTGCAAGTAGGTAATTCGCATAAAGCATTATCTGTTTTAGCGGCAAATTATTATGAAAACCCTTCAGAAGATTTAAAATTAATTGGAGTAACAGGGACCAATGGTAAAACAACCATCACTTCTTTATTGTTTCAGTTATTTAAAAAAGCGGGTTATAAAGTAGGATTGCTTTCTACTGTGAAAATCATGGTAGATAATAAACAATACCAGACTACTCACACTACACCAGATTCTTTGACTATCAATAAGTATTTAAAAGAAATGGTAGAAGAAGGTGTGGAGTTTTGTTTTATGGAGGTTAGTTCTCACGGTATTCATCAAAAGCGAACGGAAGGATTAAAGTTTGAAGGAGGAATATTCACCAATTTGTCACACGATCACTTAGATTATCATAATGATTTTGCAGAATATAGAGATGTTAAGAAAACGTTTTTTGATCAATTACCAAAAACAGCTTTTGCATTAACAAATACCGATGATAAAAACGGTAAAGTAATGCTGCAAAATACAAAAGCTAAAAAATATACCTACGCACTAAAATCGATTGCAGATTATAAAGCGCAGATATTAGAGAATCAATTTAATGGATTGTTATTAAAAATTAACAATCAAGAATTATGGGTGAAGCTAATAGGAAATTTTAATGCCTATAATTTATTAGCAATTTATGCAACCGCAGATTTATTGGGATTGGAAACTTTAAATACGTTGCAATTAATGAGTGAGTTGGAAAGTGTTGATGGTAGGTTTCAATATTTAATTTCTAAAAATAATATAACAGCAATAGTAGATTATGCACATACTCCCGATGCTTTAAAAAATGTATTAGAAACCGTTAATACAATTAGAACCAAAAACGAAGAATTAATTACAGTAGTTGGTTGTGGTGGTGACAGAGATGTTACTAAAAGACCAAAAATGGGAAACATTGCTGCAGCCCTTAGTACTAAAGTAATTTTTACGAGTGATAATCCAAGAAGTGAAAACCCAGATGCTATAATTGAATCTATGGAAAAAGGAGTTCCTGGAGAATATTTTAGTAAAACAATTTCCATTTCAAATAGGAAACAAGCGATTAAAACTGCTTGCCAGTTAGCAAACAAAGGTGACATTATCTTAATTGCTGGTAAAGGTCATGAAACCTATCAAGAAATTAATGGAGAACGATTTGATTTTGATGACTTTAAAATTATAAATGAATTATTAAAAGCCCTAAACAAATAATTTATGCTGTATTATCTATTTGACTATTTAGAAAAAACGTACCATTTACCTGGTGCAGGACTCTTTCAGTTTTTAACTTTTAGAGCGGCATTGGCGGTCATTTTTTCATTGTTAATAGCAACTATTTATGGAAAAAAAATAATCAACTTTTTAAGAAAACAGCAAGTTGGTGAAACAGTTCGTGATCTTGGATTAGATGGGCAAAGTGAAAAAGCAGGAACCCCAACTATGGGAGGAATCATTATTATTTTAGCGACCATAATTCCAGTATTACTTTTCGCTAAACTTGAGAATATCTATGTAATACTGTTATTGGTTACAACCATTTGGATGGGAATTATTGGTTTTATAGATGATTATATAAAAATATTCAAAAAAAATAAAGAAGGTCTTTCAGGGAAGTTTAAAGTTATAGGACAAGTTGGATTAGGAATTATAGTTGGAGCTACTATGTATTTTCATAGTGATATAACTGTAAAAAGACAAAAAGCACCAGCTGCTTATTCTATTGAAAATATTTCAGAAAATAGAATACCCGAATTTTATCCTGCAGAAAAAACCTTATTAACGACCATACCATTTGTAAAGGAAAACGAATTTAATTATGAAAGTTTAATTAGTTGGGCAGGAGAAGGTGCTAAGGATTATGTGTGGTTAATTTTTATTCCAATTGTAATATTTATTATCACCGCAGTATCTAATGGTGCTAATCTTACCGACGGAATTGATGGTTTAGCTGCGGGAACTTCAGCAATAATTGGAGTTACGTTGGCACTGTTTGCCTGGGTCTCTGGTAATGTAATTTTTTCGGATTATTTGAACATCATGTACATCCCTAATACGGGAGAACTTTCCATTTTTATAATGTCTTTCGTGGGAGCTTTAATTGGTTTTCTGTGGTATAACACGTATCCAGCTCAAGTTTTTATGGGTGATACAGGAAGTTTAACTATTGGAGGAATTATAGCAGTAATCGCCATTGCAATTCGTAAAGAATGGTTAATTCCAATTTTATGTGGAATTTTTCTAATGGAAAACCTATCGGTAGTCATGCAGGTAGGTTGGTTTAAATACACGAAAAATAAATTTGGAGTAGGAAGGCGAATTTTTAAAATGTCACCAATTCATCATCATTATCAAAAATCAGGTTTTCACGAAAGTAAAATAGTTACCCGATTCTGGATTGTTGGAATATTTCTAGCAATTCTAACTATTGCTACTTTGAAAATTAGGTAAAACATAAGAAGATAGAAAGAATAAAAGTGAATAAAAAATTAAAATTAGTCATACTAGGAGCAGGAGAAAGTGGAGTGGGAACGGCTATTTTAGGAAAAAAAGAAGGGTTTGAAGTGTTTGTTTCAGACTATGGAAAAATTAAAAAAAAGTACAAACAAGTTCTTTTACATCATGAGATTAATTGGGAAGAAGAAGTTCATTCAGAAACTGTAATTCTTTCAGCAGATATAGTTATGAAAAGCCCTGGAATACCAGATAATGCTTCTATTGTGTTGAAGTTGATAGAAAAAGGAGTTGCTGTTATTTCTGAAATTGAATTTGCTGCAAAATATACAGCTGCAACATTAATTGGTATTACAGGAAGCAATGGTAAAACTACTGTAGCAACGATGACGCATCAAATTTTAAAAGATGCAGGAAAGAATGTTGCGTTGGCTGGGAATATTGGTAAAAGTTTTGCTGAATTAGTTGCTGCCGAAAATGTTGAAGAATATGTGTTGGAATTAAGCAGCTTTCAGTTGGATGGAATCAAAGATTTTGCACCGCATATTGCAGTTTTAACGAACCTATCACCAGATCATTTAGATCGATATGAATACGATTTTGATACGTATATAGATTCAAAATTTAGGATTGTAATGAATCAAACAAAGGATGATTATTTTATTTATGATGCAGATGATGATAAGATAAATGAATGGATTTCAAAAAACACAATTAAATCTCAATTACTGCCTTTTTCAATAAAAAATGAATTAGAAAAAGGTGCATATATAAAAAATAACGAATTAATAATAACAATAGATAACAACCCATTTACTATGCCAATCGCAAAACTAGGATTACAAGGCCAACACAATACAAAAAATGCAATGGCCGCTTCAACTGTTTCGAAGTTACTAAGTATTAGAAAAGAAACTATTAGAAGAAGTTTAGAAAACTTTCAAGGAGTAGAACACCGTTTAGAAAACGTTTTAAAAATTAACAACGTTAAATACATTAACGACTCTAAGGGTACTAATGTAAATGCAACATTTTATGCTTTAGATAGTATGGAAGCTCCTACAGTTTGGATTGTGGGTGGTGTTGATAAAGGAAATGATTATAGCGAACTCTTTCCGTTAGTAAACGAAAAAGTAAAAGCAATTATTTGCTTGGGTGTTGATAATGATAAAATAATAAGAGCTTTTGGAAATGTGGTTGATATAATGGTAGAAACTCATTCGATGGTAGATGCTGTTAAGGTTGCTTACCGACTTTCTAAAAGAGGTGACACCGTATTGTTATCGCCTGCTTGCGCTAGTTTCGATTTATTTGAAGACTATGAGGATCGAGGAAGACAATTTAAGAATGCAGTGCGTAATTTATAATAATTAGAGAAAGATTTTAAAATGAAAAATGTATTTCAACATATAAAAGGAGACAAGACTATTTGGGCTGTTGTCTCTTTGTTGGCTTTATTTTCATTTTTACCCGTGTATAGCTCTAGTAGTAATTTGGCATATTTATATGGAGACGGAAATACACTAAAATTTCTTTTAAAACATTTTGCACATTTGGTTTTGGGCTTTGTAATTTTATATGGAGTACATAAAGTTCCGTATCATTATTTTAAAGGCTTATCGGTTATAGCTTTACCCATTGTAGTGATTTTGTTAGTGGTAACCATGACTCAAGGCACAACTATTGAAGGAGCAAATGCTAGTCGTTGGATACGCATCCCATTTGTTGGGTTTACATTTCAAAGTTCGACACTTGCTTCGGTAGTTTTGTTAACTTACGTAGCTCGATATCTATCCAGAATAAAAGATAAGACCGTAACTTTTAAAGAAACATTATTACCTCTTTGGGTTCCTATTTTTCTGGTATTGGCATTAATACTACCTGCTAATTTTTCTACAGCAGCAATTATATTTTCTATGCTTTCGGTATTGGTTTTTATAGGAGGTTATCCAATAAAATACTTATTAATAATTCTGTTTGCAGGCGCTATGTTTCTAACATTATTTGTTGTTTCAGCTAAAGCATTTCCTGGATTATTTCCTAATAGGGTTGATACGTGGATGAGTAGAATTGATAATTTTACGGATGGTGAAGAAACGGAAGCAGATTACCAAATTGAAAAAGCGAAAATTGCAATTGCTTCAGGAGGAATTACAGGATTAGGACCGGGAAAAAGTATTCAGAAAAACTTTTTACCGCAATCTTCTTCCGATTTTATTTACGCAATAATTGTAGAAGAATTTGGGCTAGTAGGCTCGTTGTTTTTAATGTCTTTGTATATGTTACTACTATTTAGGTTTGTAATTGTAGCGCATAAAGCAGAAACAGTATTTGGAAAATTATTAGTAATAGGAGTAGGGTTGCCAATTGTATTTGTAGCGTTGATAAATATGGCGGTTGCTGTAGAAATATTTCCGGTTACAGGTCAAACTTTACCCCTTATTAGTAGTGGTGGATCATCTATTTGGATGACTTGCATGGCTATTGGAATGGTGTTAAGTGTTAGTGCAAAAAGAGAAGTTATAAAAACAGAAGATCAAGAAGAAAACCCTTTAGATATATTAAGTGAAGCCATATAAATTTATCATATCAGGTGGAGGAACTGGAGGTCATATCTATCCAGCAATTGCTATTGCGAATGAATTAAAATCGCGATATCCAAATGCTGAATTTTTATTTGTTGGTGCCAAAGATAGAATGGAAATGGAAAAAGTTCCGCAATCGGGTTATGCCATAAAAGGACTTTGGATTTCAGGATTGCAGCGAAGTCTTTCTTTAAAAAACTTAATATTTCCATTAAAACTTATTTCAAGTTTATGGGAATCTAGAAAAATAATAAAATCTTTTCAACCCGATGTAGCAATTGGAACTGGAGGTTATGCAAGTGCGCCATTGTTAAAAGTGGCATCCAATAAAGGAATTCCGTGTTTGATCCAAGAACAGAATTCTCATGCTGGAATCACGAATAAATGGTTAAGTGGTAAGGTGAAAAAAATATGTGTTGCTTACGATGGTATGGAACAATATTTTCCTTCTGAAAAAATAAAATTAACGGGTAATCCAGTTCGACAAGATTTGTTAGATGTTTCTGAAAAACGGGAGGAATCTATTTCGTTTTTTAATCTAGATGCTCATAAAAAAACGCTCCTAGTTTTAGGAGGAAGTCTAGGTGCAAGAAGAATCAATGCTTTGATCAATTCATCTTTAGATTTCTTTTCAAAATTAGATTTACAAATTATTTGGCAATGTGGTAGTTATTATTTCGAATCCTATAAAGAAAAGGGAAGTGGAAACGTACAAGTTCATGCTTTTTTAAATAGAATGGATTTGGCCTATGCAGCTTCCGACTTTATAATATCTAGAGCTGGGGCATTATCAGTTTCAGAATTATGTTTGGTGGGTAAGCCGGTGCTGTTTATTCCTTCGCCAAATGTATCAGAAGATCATCAAACAAAAAATGCAAAATCGATTAGTGCAAAAGAAGCTGCCATATTAATTGCAGAAAAAGATTTAGAAACCCAATTTGAAGATGAATTTTCAAGGGTATATGATTCAGAAGAAATACAATTAAAATTATCGAAAAATTGTAAAGCATTAGGGAAACCAAACGCAACAAAAGAAATAGTAGAAGAGATTGAAAAATTATTAAAAGAAACTAAGCGTAATTAAATGAGTAGTATTAAAAACATAGAGAATTTTTATTTTGTGGGTATTGGAGGTATCGGTATGAGCGCATTGGCTCGATACTTTAACTTACAAGGCAAAAAAGTTTTTGGTTATGATAAGACTCCTTCAGAAATTACAAATAAATTAATCAGTGAAGGGATTACTATTCAATATAAAGATGATGTTTCTTTGATTCCAGAAATCATTCAGGAAAATGAAAACACATTAATCGTTTGTACGCCAGCAATACCAAAAAACAATAAAATTCTTATTTGGTTAAATGCAAAACAATATACTATTACAAAGCGTTCCGAATTACTTGGAGAAATTTCCAAAAACAGCATTTGTTTAGCAGTTGCTGGAACTCATGGTAAAACTACCACTTCGGCGATTTTGGGCCATTTACTTGCAAGTTGCAATATGCCAGTAACTGCATTTTTAGGTGGAGTAACCGAAAATTACAACTCAAATCTTATTTATAAAGGAAGTGAAATAATGGTCGTAGAAGCGGATGAATTTGATCGTTCTTTTCTTCATTTAAAGCCAAATATAGCTTGTATTACTTCCATGGATGCGGATCATTTAGATATTTATGGAACCACTTCAGAATTAGAAAATACTTTTGTTGAATTTTCAAAATTAGTTCCCGATTCTAATAACTTATTATTTAAAAAGGGACTTCCATTAAAAGGGAAGACAGTCTCTGCAACCGAAACCGCAGATTTTGAAGCTAGAAATGTTAGGATAGAAGATGGGAGTTATGTTTTTGATTTAAAAACACCTTCCGAAGAAATAAAAAATTTACGATTCCATTTACCAGGTCGTCATAATATGTTTAATGCTGTTACTGCTTTGGGTATGGCAATTCTTGCAGGTTCCCCAACCGATTGTCTGCCCAAAGCTTTACAGGATTTTAAAGGAGTAAAAAGAAGGTTTTCTTATAAGATTAAAACTGAAGATTTAGTGTTAATTGATGATTATGCACATCATCCTACCGAAATTGACGCTCTATATCAAGCGGTTACCGAAATGTACCCACAAAATGAAAAGTTAATTGTTTTTCAGCCGCATTTATTTTCTCGTACCAAGGATTTTGGAAATGAATTTGCAAAAAGTTTATCTCGTTTTGATGAAGTGATGTTGTTAGAAATATACCCTGCGAGAGAAGAACCAATTGAAGGAATTTCATCGCAATGGTTACTTGATAAAATAGAAAATAAAAATAAAAAAATAGTTACTAAAGAAGACCTTTCAAGAGAAATTAAAAAATCTAATTGTAAAATTAAATTAATGGTAGGTGCTGGAGATATTGGAGTTGAGGTGGAATCTGTAATAAAATATTTGAAAGATGAAGATTAACTGGGGCATCATAAAATTTTTAGTTATTACGAGTTTAATCGTTTTTATGTTTGGTTTCAGTAAACAGAGAAATAAAGCCAGAAACATCACTAAAATTGATATAGAATTTAAAGATGAAAATCGATTATTTATAACTGAAAATACGGTTAATAAATTGTTAATACTAAATAAAGACAGTGTAACAACTATAGGTAAAGAAACTTTAGATTTGAATAAGATGGAAAAAAGATTGTTGGAAAACCCAATGATTAAAAATGCAGACGTTTACGTTACGGTTGATGGGGTTTTAGGAGCGAAAGTGGTTCAGAGAAAACCTATTGCTAGAATTGAGGGGAATCCAAGTTTTTATTTGGATGAAGACGGAAAGAGTATGCCTTTGTCAACAGTTCATTCAGCAAGAGTTCCAATTATTACTGGAATTTCAGTAAGCCAATACGCAGAAGTAACAGAATTAGTTAACAAAATAACTAATGATGAGTTTATGAAAGAGTATGTTGTTGGTTTAGATGTTACAACTGAAGGAGATGTTTTTTTAAGAATTCGAAAAAATGAATTTAAAGTGCTTTTTGGAAAGTCTATAGATATAGAAAATAAGTTTCAAAAATTTAAAGCGTTTTATAAACTAACTAAGAAAGATAGTTTGCTTGATAATTACAGTTTGATTAATTTAAAATTTAAAGAACAAATTGTAGCTACAAAAAGGGAATCAAATGGAGGATAATAAAATAGCAGTTGGATTAGATATTGGTACTACAAAGATTGTTGCCATGATTGGAACGTACAATGAGTATGGTAAACTCGAAATTTTAGGTCTTGGAAAATCTAAAAGTTTAGGAGTTCATCGTGGTGTTGTAAATAATATAACGCAAACTATTCAGTCAATACAGCAAGCAGTCCAAGATGCAGAGACTTCTTCAGGGATGAAAATTTCAGATGTAATCGTAGGAATTGCAGGACAACATATTAGAAGTTTACAACATAGCGATTACATCACTAGAAAAGATAGTGATATTGTAATCGACGAGCTTGATATTGAAAACCTATGTAATCAAGTTCATAAATTAGTAATGTTACCTGGAGAGGAAATAATTCATGTACTGCCACAAGATTTTAAAGTTGATGGGCAAAATGAAATCACAGAGCCGATAGGAATGTATGGAGGAAGATTAGAAGCTAATTTTCACGTAGTAGTGGGTCAAGTGACTTCCATTAGAAACATTGGGAGATGTATTAAGAGTTCGGGTTTAACACTTGCTGGTATCACATTAGAGCCATTAGCTTCTGCAAATGCAGTATTAGGAAATGAAGAAAAAGAAGCAGGCGTTGCGTTAATTGATATTGGTGGTGGAACAACTGATTTAGCCATATTTAAAGATGGAATTATTAGACATACAGCAGTAATTCCTTTTGGTGGAAATGTTATAACTGAAGATATTAAAGAAGGTTGCTCCATCATTGAAAAACAAGCTGAATTACTTAAAATTAAATTTGGATCAGCGTG
>TARA_R110000787_G_scaffold61773_2_pt1 | contig 26436 bp, 24 predicted proteins | sample TARA_R110000787 | Tara Oceans TARA_R110000787 (sample SAMEA4397920) | marine metagenome | biome: Polar Biome; feature: [DCM] deep chlorophyll maximum layer (ENVO:01000326); material: water (ENVO:00002006), including particulate matter (ENVO:01000060) such as... | depth 35 m | reverse complement strand
TGCATGTGCCCGATCGGGAAACTGGTTTGCCAATTCATTCCCCAACACCCCACTGACACGACGCGCCCACTTTTCATCAGGCAGACAGATAACGGCAAGCTTGTCGGTCTGGTATTTTGGGTCGATGGTTAAGCCCGAACGCATATCTTCGTTATAACCGGTTGATAGCTTTTCATAAGCCGCACGATTTTCATGAATAAAATCAAATGGCGATGCGTAAGCTACACATTGTTTGTACAACTCGGCAGGATGGAATAACAAGTCATCCGTATTCGCACCATAGCCGTTGTAATTCAGATAAATACCCAGCGATGATAATTCTTCACGTTGCGTATCAGTTATTCCAGCTTCGTCAGCAAGTTTATCTGCCACAGCAGTCAGATTATCGCCATAAGCTGCAGTAATAGCCCACTGATGAAATTGTCCGTCAAGATATTTATCAACGATTAATGAGGTACAGGTAGTGGCGGCCATATCAATATAAGCAGATAAGCGAGCATGTTGGGGGATCTCACCCGGTTGATGATGATCGGCATAAAACACGTTGGCACCTGCATCAAGCAAGCGCATTAAATCAATGGCATTCTTTTCCATTGAGATATCCAGCACCGTCAGCTTGTCACCCACATCAGCCTGGACGTTTTTAAGCAGATTAATATCACGCTTAATGCCTGTCACCAGCTCTGACTCTCTCGGTTCGGCCAGTCGCAATTGCACCAGCGCACAAATGCCATCGGCATCACCATTAAAAACATCAATAAAACGCATAGAAAAACCTAAGTCTGGATAATGTTGTGGGCACGCAAATATTCAATAACCTGCGCCACACATTCCGAAACATCACATTCCGCGGTATTCAAAGTGACTTCTGCCGCTTCCGGTGCTTCGTATTCAGAATCGATACCAGTGAAGTTCTTGATCTCGCCTCGACGGGCTTTTTGATAAAGTCCTTTTGGATCTCGCTGCTCACACACACTGAGCGGAGTGTCCATATAGACTTCAACAAATTCATCCGCTTCAACCAAGTCGCGAACCAAACGCCGATCAGAACGAAAAGGGGAAATAAATGCAGTTAGGACAATTAAACCGGCATCGGCAAACAATTTGGCCATTTCACCGATACGGCGGATATTTTCAACCCGATCCTCATCAGAAAAGCCCAGATCCTTGTTCAATCCATGCCTGACATTATCACCATCCAGCAAATAGGTATGATGTCCTAATTCAAACAAAGCCTGTTCTACTGCCCCGGCGATAGTTGATTTACCTGAGGCACTTAATCCAGTAAACCATAAAATGGCAGAACGCTGTTTTTTTTGCTGACTACGATCTGCTTTGCTGACTTTGTGCATATGCCAGACAATATTCTCCTTTTCCACAGGCGTTACTCCATAAGTGTATTTCTGAATGAATTTGGATGAGCTGGATAAATGCACCACCCCATCAGGTAAAGTTTAGCTATCCTTACGTACTCTATCACCAGCACCTTTGCCGATAACCGTTTGAATAATGAACCCAAGATAGCGGATTACACTCATCTGCTCAATCATCAAAGCATCGGTTTTAGCCAATAACTCAGGCGTCGACATATCAATATCATTTATTTGTGCCAGTCCTGTGATACCAGGTCTGATCTTAAACACACCCTTAGCCTCGCGCTCCTCAATTAATTCAAGTTGGTTAAACAGACAGGGTCTGGGCCCAACCAGACTCATTTCCCCTTTTAAAACATTCCATAACTGTGGCAGCTCATCCAGTTTGGTACGGCGTAGGAATCGTCCAAAGGGCGTTATTGAGGCAGCACTTGCCAGATGGCTGGCGACATGCGCTGTATCTTTTTTCATGGTGCGGAATTTGACTAATGTAAAAGGCTTTTTATCTCGGCCTACACGTTGTTGTCTAAAGATGGGGGAACCAGTATCAAACCAACCGATAACGATCAGAATTAATAAAACTGGCAAACCGAACAACAGACCAACAGCAGAAAAGAAAATGTCCAGTAATCGGATAACAGCATGGGTCATGGATTTCTCGTTTTATTATTTATTTTGTGTTGAGTTCTTATCTAACTCAGCCATTTTATTAAGTTGTTGCTCCATTGAAACGACAGGCTTCCATCCTAATAATTGTTGTGCTTTTGTAATATCTATCTGCAAATTTCCAAACAATCGATCAGAGATATTATTTTTGTTTGTCAGTTTGGCAATAAATATCATCCAGCAAACTGGAACTGGTATTAAATGTATAGGGCGTTTATAAGCTTTTGCAATTTTCGTCAAAAGTTCGGTTGTTGAAACATCCTTGCCATCCGCCATCAGAAAAACCTGATTTGCAGCTGCAGGATGGACAATACAAAGTCTTAAAAAATCGACCAGATTATCAATTGCCAGAATAGAGCGTTCATTATGAATTGCACCAAAAGGCAAGGGTATGCCTTTTTTGATAATTTTGATCATACTGGCAAAGTTAGCTTTAACCTCTGGACCGTAAATGAGAGGTGAACGGATGACCACAACCTCCATGGGCATTGTCTGGCCCATCTCAAATAAAATCTGTTCTGCTTCAAGTTTTGATTGTCCATAAGCATCTTCAGGTGCTGGTTTATCAGTCTCACGAAAAGCCTGTCTATTATTTGTAGATTCGCCATTCACTTTAATAGAACTGATAAATACAAACCTTTTCACACCCGCACTAACTGATTGCTTAGCCAATGCAAGAGTTGCGTTTACATTCATTTTTCGAAATTCAGTCAACGGATCGGCTGCTTTATCTTGCATAATGTGTACGCGTGCTGCAGTGTGAATAACAACATCAATTTTTTTCAGCGTATCAATTATCGTATTCTGCTCACTCAACAAGCTTAAATCACCAACTAGCTTTTGCTCCACTTCAACCGGAAGCTCCACAGAATAATTCCGTACACCTGCAACAATATTGTGTCCTGCATTTAGCAGTTCATTAATCAACGCCTTTCCGACAAACCCAGTTGCGCCTGTTACAAAAACCTTCATCAGCTATGAATTATCTGTTCAATTTCTGCCACTTTGGCTTTCATCAAAACTGCATCAGCGCGTGTTTCAACATTTAGACGCAACAATGGTTCAGTATTGGAAGAGCGTAGGTTAAATCGCCATTGTTTAAATTCCAGACTGATGCCGTCAGTTCTATCAATAACAGGATTTTCAACGGAGAAATGTTTCAGAATTTTATCGAGAATGACACTGACATCTGCCACCCGATAATTAATTTCACCACTGCATGGGTATTTCGCCATACGCTCATTAACCAGCTCAGATAAAGGCTTACCTGCCACACTAATTAACTCAGCCACCAGCAACCAGGGAATCATGCCGCTATCACAATAGGCAAAATCACGGAAATAGTGATGGGCACTCATTTCACCACCATAAACTGCATTTTCCAATCGCATACGTTCTTTAATAAAGGCATGGCCTGTTTTGGATTGGATAGGTTTTCCACCCGCTGCTTCAACTTGATCGATGGTATTCCAAGTCAGTCGTGGATCATGAATGATTTTTTCACCGGGTGACTTGAGCAAAAATGCTTCAGCCAACAAACCGACAATATAATACCCTTCAATAAATCGGCCATTTTCATCAAACAGAAAACACCGATCAAAATCCCCATCCCAGGCGATACCCATATCAGCTTTATTAGCAATGACTGCATCAGCAGTTGCCGCCCGATTTTCGGGTAATAACGGGTTGGGAATACCATTCGGGAAACTGCCATCGGCTTCATGGTGGACCTTGATAAATTCCAGCGGCACATTGGCTGCTTTAAACTGTTGCTCAAGCGCATCAATAACATGTCCAGCCGCACCATTACCCGCGTTCACAACCAGTTTTAATGGTTTGATCTTTGTCAGTTCAATATAGCTCAGCAAATGCTCAACGTAGGGATCAAGTATCGATTGCTGACTATATTTATTGGCGTTATTGGTTCCACTGAAAACAGAATGTCCTGCTGGTGTAGCATCTGGAGTATTAGCATTAGCCTTAGCCTTAGCCTTAGCCTTAGCCGAGACAGTTTCTTTAGGAGTATTAAACGGTGAATCAATATGTTCAGCCAAATCACGAATATCATTTAAGCCACTATCACCACTTATCGGCAAAGCACCTCGCCCAACCAACTTCATGCCATTGTAATCCATCGGATTATGGCTGGCAGTCACTTCAATGCCACCATCGACATCCAGATAAAATGAGGCAAAGTATATCTCTTCCGTGCCGACCATCCCGATATCAATAACTTCAGCGCCCGTATCCATAACGCCTTGGGACAAAGCCAGTTTAATCGGCTCACTAGTGTGTCTGATATCACCACCAACTACTACCCGTTTAGCATTTAGATGTTTTGCATAGGCATAACCGATTCGGTATGCCACATCCGGATTAAGCTCATCACCTAGTTTTCCTCGAATATCATAGGCTTTGAAACATGAGAGATTGGACTCTGACACTTATTACTCCTAACTAAAGAGACGGTGGTCTTGATAAAAATTGCTGACAGCGATTCAAGATTTTTGAAACAAAAAAATGAATTCGACTAACGCGATCATAATAAGCGTCTAAAATCATTAAAACTTCTTGGTTTTGCTTTTGAATGTTTTTCAAACTTTTATTGGTCGTGCCACCTAAACGCATTTTTATAATAGTTTCGGGTAAGTAAACTGTATTAATTCGCTTCACTTCCAAAAGCCTGAACAACATTTCTACATCCGCAGCAATACGATAATTAAGATTAAATAATCCATGCTGCTGATATACCGACTTTCTAACAAAAAAAGTCGGATGGGCGGGCATCCAGCCCTTCAAAAACAAACCAGGTTTAAATGGTTGAGATCTCCAATAACGAATAATCTTATTGGTATCAGTCTCTTTTACATACACTAGATCAGCATAACAGGCATCTACATCTTCGTTATTAAATATCTGAGCTATTTGACTGATTACGGACTTATTTAAGTAAAAGTCATCAGCATTAAGAATTCCTACTACATCTCCTGTTGCCATAGCGATTCCTTTATTCATGGCATCGTATATACCTTTATCTGGCTCAGAAACGAAATGGGCAACACTTGGGGCTTTTTCAAGAATATCTACAGTGTCATCCGTTGAAGCTCCATCAACGATGATATGTTCTATAGCAGGATAATCTTGACTGGCTACAGAATTAATGGTGTCAGAAATAGTTTTAGCGCTGTTGAAACAGACTGTGATAATAGATATCTTCATAAGCTCTTGAGGGCCATCTCAACGACATTGCTAAATCTCGCTGCGAAAAGCGACATACGATAATTTGATTCTTTTAATGCATTTCCTAAATCTTGCACGCGTTTATCAATATCAACCTTAGGTGATTTACTCATGATATCTGCTAACTGAGAAGGTATATCCTGTCCAAAAAATTGGGCATATTTCTCTGCTTGTTCGCGATGAACATGTATGTCCGATAAAAGCATTTCGACTCCAAGAGATTTGGCTTCTTCAACAGTAGTGCTCCAGCCTTCGAATCGTGATGGATTAATAAGTGCGGCTGCACTTAACATTAAAGCCTGAACATCCTCATAAGGAATCATGCCTAAAACACGAAAATTTTCCTCAACTGACTCTGCAGTAATAAGTGATAACAACTTTGGAAAATAATCCGGATCACGTGAATCTTCATGATTACCAGATACCGCAACGACAATATCTTTGCCCTCGCGTTTAGCAATACCCAGAGCTTTTATAACGCATTCATGATTTTTATGCTGCCAGAACTGGTTGGGTAAATAGAAAAAATGTCTGGGCAGATTATATTTTGCTAATAAAGCTTCAAAATCAAACTTTATCGGGTGAACTGGAACACTGAAATTCACCACATGCAGGCGCTCATTCGGTAATTTATAAAACTGTTGGAAGTCCTTTGCTGCATCAAGACTGCTAAGGATGATGTGACGTTTCGCATACACTTGCATGCGAAAACCGATCTCTCTTTTCCAGAATGCAAAAAAACCAAAATACTGCCTAAGTTTACGATGCTGTAAATCTGGAATCCATGCAATTGTTGGTATATTAAAGTGCCAGCCATAAAAATCAGCAGCCTCAAATACCACATCGATCTCATGTAGCTTAAATACTGCTAGTGCATCAGCATCACAACCAGTCACAATGGCTTTGAGAAGACGCCGATTTTTGTGGTAACGATTAAACACTTGAGAATGAACAATTTTCAGTCCATCAAGTGCATTAAACCTCTCCAGCACTTCTATTGAAACATCATCACCCAGAAATAAAATCGGTTCGACTCTCTGGTTTTCAAATTCTAATAATGCACTGATCAGATTCACTTGATAGTTTAAGCCCCCCATCCACGCATGTCCGCCGATTAGCGTAAAGGCTACACGATGTTTCAAGCCAAGTTTCTCGCTTTGTACCAGCTCACCACTTCAGATATGCCTTGCTGTAATAATACCCTAGGTGAGAAACCCAACTCATTAACCAACGAAATATCAGCAACTAAACTTTTAGGGTCACCTTTACGAGAAATGCCGCTAAAATTAACACTATGATTTTGTCCCCATTGCTCACAAACCAGAGAAGCGATTTCAGCTATAGAAGTGCCTATCCCGGTGCCACCATTGACCACAGTGATTTCATTTAATGATTTATTCGCCAATAACCAAAGTAACTGTGATGCATCGGAAATATGTAACCAATCACGAACTTCGTTTCCAGTTCCATTTAACGTTATTTCAGTTGAAGTAGACTTTTCAATTTTTTGGCAAATATCCCACAACAGCTGTTTCTCCAAGCCCGGTCCATAGACAGAAAAGAATCTGGTAACAGCAACATCTAAACCAAAACTATCACGATAAGAACTGAATAAGGACTCCAGCATCCATTTGTGGTAACCATAGGGTGAAAAAGGCTTCCCGATGTCTTGCTCTAAGATGGGCCCGTTGAATGCCGAACCATATACCGCAGCACTGGATGCACCTACCACCCGGCTCGCTGGAGAACTCTGTCTCACCCATTCCAAAAGGCGTGCGGTGGTCTCTACTGTTCGTTGAAAATCTTCGTAAGGATTTTGTATTGATGGACCAACAGCTGAACCACCCGCAAGATGAAAAATAATATCAGGTTTACCATAATCAGAAACCAGCTGATTCATTCCTGCAAAGTCTATTTCAGCATTTAGCCAATGACTAAATCCCCAGGTTCTAAAATCATCATCCGTCCAAAACCCATGTCCAATTCCGTAAACTGTTGTATTTTGCTTCGCAATAAATTTGGCAAGATTGCGACCTATAAATCCCTTCCCACCTGTAATCCAAACTGTAGTCATTACTGCTCCTCGGGCTTGAAGCAGACAAACGAATATAACCTGCCAGGTCGTCTATCTACAAAAGAAAGACAACGAAGCAGACTACGATAAAGAAAATCAATATTAAAGATGCGTGATAACTTGCCAAACACTGGTATTTTAATGATCCGCTGTTGCATTTCAGCTTTCAGCGATGCTTCTGTGTAAGGGGCGAAATTAATAACACTATCGAAAGAACGGAGAACGCGTTTAACCTTAAACCCGGCTTTTTTCAGTGCTACAAGATACTCATGAGATGTGTAGGCATTCTCCCCACCATATAATGAATGTAATGGATGCACATCAAAAAATGCTGCTAGATCTTTTTTTGATGAAATCACATGGTCTCTAACGGCTATTAAACTGCCTCCTGGCTTTAAAACACGGAATAATTCTGTACATAACTGTTCAAGATCATTTGCATGGTGCAATACTTGTCTGGCAAAAACCAGCTCAAATGTATTTGCATCAAAATTAATTCTCTCGCCAAATTCCTGAGAGACAGATATAGGCAGGTTGTTCTCCAATGCAAGCGTTTTGATTGCTCCAGCTCCAACAAGATCGCTACTATCTGGTTCTAATGCAGCCACCTGCCAGCCATCACGAGCTAAAGCATAACTGGCTATCCCACGTCCTGCCCCAAGGTCCATTGCAAAACCTTTTGAATCTGGAACATATCGGCTTATAGCTTGCCACTCCGGACTATTATAATATCTCTCCGCAGCTTGCTGGACGGATGGATCGTAGTAACAATCCCGAACTAATTGTTGTTTATCCGGTTGATTCATTAACCATGAGACTGCCGCCTCCCAGGATACAAATGTTTTATCGTTCATCTGGCCCCAACTCTCTGATTATTTTGGCTGGGTTGCCAGCAACAATAGTCCATGGTGGCACATCTTTAGTTACCACGGCCCCAGCTCCGACAATTGCACCTTCGCCAATGGTTACGCCTTTTAAAATAGTTGCCATTGCACCAACCCATACGTCATCAGCAATCAAAACCGGAGATTCATCAAGCTCTATAGATATTGGATGACCAACACTTGTGATATTTATAAATTGCTCATGCCTTTTTGAAGCCTTTAATGGGTGAGTATGGCTATCAAAAATATTGACATTGTGTGAAATCAACACTCTGTTGCCGATGGTGATACGGCCAGCCGACCAAATCCTAGAACCTTCTCCCACATAACAATCGTCTCCAACAAAAATTTTCCCTCCATGGGCAAACACCAAAATCTCCCCCAGAACATGACTATTTGAACCAATTGAAATTAATTCTGGTTTTCCTGATATGTTGATAATTTTTGCCGAGGGATAAAGCACAACACTGGCTGCTCCAGTGAATTCCCTAAACTGTAAAAGCTTTCTGATAAAAGCTTTGAAAGCTATTTTGTAAGTTCTAAACATACAACTGCACGTGATGCGGCAGCATAGTCAGTGCCGTAATCTTTTTCGGTGTGAATATCAAAATAAGTGGCATCACTGGCAAGTTCACGTGAAGAATTAACCCATCCGCTCTCATGATACTGAAAGTAGTTTTCTTTTATTTCCTTCGGTGAGAAAGTTGCCTTGATACTATCCACCATTTCACCGTTAAATATCTGAAACCAACCACGCACTTTATGCTCACCGAATGGAACACTAAGAAATAACTTTCCACCTGGCTTAAGAATTCGATGAAACTCTTTTATTGCAGCGAGATAACCCTCTGCATCACTTTCACGCTTTGCTTCATCACTGGTATACAGCATTGTGTTATCCAGGCCTATATGTTCAATTGTAGAAAGACTGGTGATCCAGTCAAAATAATCATTTCTGAAACAGGTGTTTCTCAAATCTTCATAGATATATGAAACCCCTTTGTTCCAGAAGGCATCCTGCTCTGGTGCCAAGGTTGATATAAATAAATTCTTATTCTTAAGTTTTTTATGATCGAGAAGAAACGAATAGTTGAGGATCGAACCGGCATCAAGGATTCTTCCTGCTGAATTTGGCAAAGACTGGAAAAACCACAGATATTCAACAACCCTCTCATCAAGCCTAAAGCCATACCCATCTGGCAATCTTGTTATATCGAGAAGTGGATCATTGATAGCAGTATTGATAGATGAAAATTTGTAAGGAACATAACCTAGCTTCCATGGTTTTTTTCCAAATAGTGGATACATCCAACTACAGGTAAAGTGATATATTTTTTTTATAAGCTTACGCATTTTTATACCTTGAAAGGCTTAATTAATCGACTTAGAAACGCTTTAATGCTGAACTTTGGTTTGGGAAGCTTTTTAATTAGTTCATCAAAAAAGGGAGAAGTCACACTATTAGCAGGAAACGTTTTTACCTCAAACGTCGCATCAATAGGCGTATCATCAAATCCACTGGCCACACAATTTACACCGCTACCATCAAACCCTGAGTTCTCAACCAAACTTTTTCTAGGGTACAGTACCAGCCCATTTTTTATAAACACACTCAAGTACCAACGTATTGCCCATGAATCAACCTTCGCCTTTTTTTGGGCTTCAAGCATTTTGAAGTATGGGTAGCGTCCATCCAAATCAAACTGCTTTTTCAGACTAGGATTATTTTTTATAGTGTTGAAACTACTAGCTGTTTTATCAAATTTTTCCCATGAGTTTTGCCACGTCGCCCATCCCCAAGAGGATGTCAGAGGTAGAAACAAAGCGTCTTCGTTAGATTGAATATCGACAGGAAACATATAACCGGCTATCTGCATGACTTGTTCATCGTGCTCATACTTATCCAACCCTGAATTCATATACGCCAGAAAATGTGGTGAAACATCCAAGTCATCTTCCAATACCACAACCTTGCCGAATTCATTACATATGCGGGATACACCATCAATGACAGAATTTGCCAGACCCCAGTTACTTTCCCGTTCATTAATCGTGACCGTTTTAAAACCGGAAATTTGACTAATATATTCTCTTACCTGCTTAACGGCTTCTTCAGCACTTTTGTCCTTTGCTGCATCCGAAAAAACAAATAAATCAGACATTGCGGCTTCAGGATTTTGTATTAACGAAGTTACAGTTCTACGAGTATGTTCTGGTCGGTTGTAAACGAAAAGAACTATTGGAGCGTATACATTCATCTGTTGAAGTTGCAATATAAAAGTCTAATAAACATTACCGCCACCTTTAACGCGATGCCAAATACCCCGAGTTACATATTTTAAGTCCCCACGAGAAACTAACTGCAGAAAACGTTTTATTCTATAAAGCTTTTTTTTCCATTCAGGCATAAAAGCCTTATGCCGTGAACGAATCATATGGTGAATTTCTAAATTCTGAACCGGCATTTTCTGCGTTTTCGCCAAACCATGGATTCTAAAAGCTCCAAGACATTGGTTAACACTAAATGCTTTTGTGTGTTTTGTTAGTCGCAAAAACCAGTCAAAATCGAATCCCAAATGCAAGGACTCATCCATCATGCCTAACACATCATGCACATCCCTACGCCAGAATGCGGCTTGGTTGGAGAGAACCATCCCCTCAGCCACCATTGCATTATAAGTTGGCGTTACGTAATGCATATCCCTGATCAACCTATCTTCTTCATCAATAAGGTTCACATCCCCGATAATAAGTCCGGTTTGTGGATGCTTTTGAGCGGCCAAAGCAACAGATTTGAACGCACCCGGGTAGTAAATATCATCTGAGTTTTGCCAGGCAACCCATTCTCCCGTTGCGATTTTCAGTCCCTTATTAATGGCGTGAGATTGCCCATTATCTTTCTCACTTACCCAATAAGTGAGGTATTTCTCGTATATTTTTATAATTTCAACACTACCATCAGTAGAGCCACCATCCATAATGATGTATTCCAAATTTGGATAGTTTTCAGCTAAAACGGATTTAATCGTTCGCTCAAGAAATTCGGCTTGATTAAAGCTTGGGGTTATTACTGTGATTTTTGGATAAGTTTTCACAACTACTTCTTTTTCAAAATAATAAGGTAATTATCGCCAATACCAATTGAATCAAATACACGTGTAATCAACTGAGGAATACACAAGAACCAACTTGCGACGATTGCGCGCTGTAGAAATCTCTGAATACGAGTAGGTTTAACAGCATAAGAAGCCCAAAATGCGGATGGTACACCTTGTTTTGGGTAGTGAATCATATGAAGTAATTGATACATGAACCATTCAGAACGAGTAATAGTTTCAATACTCTCAACTATATACCCGCACTTTTCAGCTAAAGAACGTGTGGAATCAATGGATAAGAAATGTTGGTGGTAAGGTGCATGCCAATTCAGCCATTTTTTTCCAAAGACACGACTTCCCCAACCATTGGCATTAGGAGTACTCAGCACGCATCGTCCCCCAGATTTAAGTAGGTTGGATATCGTGGAAAATGTTTCATGCATATCTGGAACATGCTCTATGACCTGATTCATGGTCACAAAATCAAAGGTATTTGGTGCATAAATGGACGAGTCAAATATGCCTACGTGGATTTTTAAACCATACCTATCTGCAATGATCTCAACATTACGATCAGCATCGACACCATAAACATCACATGACTTTTCATTTTGAAGGTACGCTAACGTTTCACCATAGCCACAGCCAATATCCAAAACTTTAGAATATGGTTCAACAGATTGGCATGCAGACGCTCTGCCACCGACAAGCCAGTTGTATAACTTTCCTCCTACCTTATACGCACTGAAATTATCGGGATTAAATGATTTTCTAGGATAGAAATCTGTGTACAAATCCCCAAGCTCATTGGCTTTTGGAGCAGTTTTTAGGTATTTATGATCACAGTTTTTACATTGTATAAGCTCAAACAAGCCTTTGTGACCATACCGATCATCATAAAGTAAGTGTTTTTCTATAGTTTCAGCATCTTGACAAACAGGGCAATCCATATTTTTCCATTTTTAAATTTCGATAAATTATGTTTTTGTGAGTACATAAAGGAAATGATCTGGCCCAATAGAAGGTAACCCACGATATTTTCCAAAAGGATATTTAACCAACAAACTAATAATTATTCTTAGGAAATTTCGCTTGTATGACTTTGAGGCATATGTTGGAAGAGCTAAGTCAAGCTTAAAGCCTTCAATATTGGAGAGATATTTTTTTGAAACAAATGATATATGCTCCGGATAACTGCAATACCACCATTTAGAACCAGATATAACAGCAGATATGGAATTTACATTTCCAGTCAAAAGTATGAGGTTACCTGAATCTTTCAATTTTTTTCTACACAAAGTTATAAATTCATTTGGATAATGTAAGTGCTCAATCAAATCGAATGCCGTTATTACATCAACCGATTTGTTATCAATCTGATCCAGACTCTCATAACTTTCATGCTCCTTTCGCTTTAAGGTTTCTCTGCTTTTTTTTGAAAGTTCGATTCCAATTGTTTTTGCACCTAAGGTTTTTGCAAAATCTAAAAGCTCGCCGGTATTACATCCCACATCGACAGTCTTGCAGTTTCTTGAAATATACGAAGAAAGAACATTAATAATTTCTGATGATTTATTTTCTTCAAACACTGCATTTGACCATCGATTACCACTATTTGAATTTGAGTAAAGATCAATCAAATCTATATTTTGGATAGCATATTGAGTAAAACCAGAACTACAACGTTTACATTTCATCAAAAAGGCTGGATAGAGTAGTTCAATAGTGTTTGACGAGAAAAATACAGGTTTTCCGTATTCAATTTCACCAACTTTTTCAATTATTTCGTTTCCGCAAAAGGGACAGAATTGGTTAATAAAGTCATTTGATACCTTCATGATATTATTTTTTTAGTCCTGTTGCAGAAACAACCACATTAATGCCTGAGTCGGATTTTATTTTTCTTACACTATTCAGAATTTCCGGAACTTCCAAAAAGGTTGTCTCATCATAAAATTTGTATCCACATTTTGTTAAGTAAGATAAAAGCTCTTCAATACTATCTCCTTTTTCTATAAGCCAACTTGGAGCGAGCTCCATCAAAATGATTGGCTTAAAACTCTGCAGTATCCTTTCAGCACCCTTAAGAACTTTTACCTCAAAACCATCTACATCAAGCTTAATCACATCTACATGAGCAATATTTTCTTTTTCGATAAAGTTATCCAACGTATCAACTCTGACGCTAACATTTTCGCATGCATTCCACCAACTTTCACTCAGACCACCATCTTTATTAACCGGATTTTCGGATGTTGTTTTGAAGCTAGCCCTCAGTGAAAATTCCGCATTTTCATCTGTGTAATCACTTAGGGCGATTGGATGAATCTGCACATTTGTGAAACGATTTAATGCCAAATTTTTTCTTAGCTTATCTAATGCCCATGGCACTGGCTCAATTGCATAGACTTTGCCTTTGTTACCTACAGATTTTGCAAGTGGTAAAGTGTGACTTCCTACATTTGCCCCAATATCAATAACAATCATTCCCGGCTTACAAAGGCGCTTAAGTGCATTGGTAGTGTGCGGTTCCCTACTTTGATTAAAGTAAATTGCAGAATCTATGACTTCTGTTAAATCTAATTCGTAGCTGATACCATCAACATTTTTTATTACTGTTCTATTTTGAATGTCAGATTTAAGAAATTTATAATAAGATATTCTTAATAATCCGCGTAAGGGTTTAAAAGGCAATTTTCGATAAAACTTGACTAAATTTGTGACAATTTTTTGTTTAATAATCAATTTTATTTCCTAGTCTGGAATCAAGTTAGTTAAGCAGTCAACGATGAAGCTATTTTTTTTAGCATTTTCGTTGTCAAAGGCTCTCTCAAAAGTAGTATCAAAAGAAAAAACAAAATTATGCTTTGGGTAATTACAAGCATCAAATCATCTCTAAATTGAATGTAAGAAATTAATGATAGTGCGCTTAAAACTAATGTTAATAAAAGTCTTGGGATAAGAGCCTTCATCTCTTGATTAAGCTCAAGAATAGTACCAACCTTTTTGAGGTATCTTAAGTATTCCATAACAGCATTGTAAATTATTGCGGCCGTAAAACCGACAGCACATCCCAAAACGCCAAAAACAGGGATAAAAACAATAGAACCAATAATATTAAAAATTGCTAACGTCATGTTCATTCTAAAGATGAACGCTAAGTCGCGCATGCCAATTAAGGCAAAATACAAAGGCGCAATGAAAATTATCACTAAACTGGCTGGAATCATTAGGAATAAGAGTTCTGGTAGCTTTTCGGTATCTTCATTAAGCCAGAAGTGGGTAAGAAAAACTATGAATACACCTGCAATTGCGTGCATTAAAGATGCTGGAATCAAACCAAAACGTAGAGATTTTATATATTCCTGTCCTGAATTAAGTCGCATTTCATTAGTAAGTTGAAGAAATGTACGAAATGCGCCTCCAAATAAACCTTGAATACCCGTTAAAACCTTCATCACTATTTCATAAACGGTAACACTTGCAGGGCCTACGAATATATTTAACAAGTATTTATTCAATGGATCGACGAATACAACTACAAGCCTTGAGCCTTGTAGCGACAGACCTTCTTTCATTAAGTTAGGCAATATTTTCACTATGTTTTTTTGTGGTAAATACGCTGATACAAATCCCATTTTTAATCGAAAATATGTTGAAATGGAAGTATCAACTAATAATCCTGAAACTAAAATTAGCACCATACTGGAAATAGTTAGCTGTTCAGCCTCAAAAAATACAACCAAGAAAATTACAAAAGCTAAAATGGGACCAAACATTTGTGTTCTTGCAGCCAAATCAAAACGTCCAAGACTTTCAATTACCGCAATGTTTGCCGCATTCACTATTTGTGAAATTAAAAGAGCTAGAACATACAACAACGCTCTATTCAAATCATTTATAAGATCGACCTTATTTCCAAAATAAACAAAGTTTTGAATAAAATCAGGACCAAAAAGGATGACTAAAAGCATGAAGAAAAAGCATGCAAACACAGTAAATACCCATACTGCAGAAAATAGCTTTAACAGATGTTGATTTGAATCTTTTTGTGTTTTCAAATCTGCAGCATGTGTCACTACAATTGTATGAATACTATTTACAAAGGTCAGGTAAATAGCTGATACCGCAAGCATCAGAGCAAAGTAACCATAAGAGGCAGCTCCCACAATCTTGATCGCTAGGAATAGGTTTGCCATACCGAATATGAGTCTTATCCCTGCGGAGAAAGCCCCCCAAGATGCATTGTTAAACAAACTAGGCATCAATATTACTTTTGTTTTTACACAAGAAATTGTTAGCGTGGATAGATATCAAAATAAAATTGAAAAGTTTCAAAGAAATTATACTTTTAAATGTGATTAGGTATTAATATTTGGAATAAGCATCAGTAATACCTTGATGCAAGCTCATCCCACTATGACAGCCTAGCTCCTTTGCAAGATCCACATTTAACAGCTTCCGCAGAGTACCATCAGGCTTAGAAACATCAAACTCAATCTCACCTTTAAATCCAATGGTTTCTTTGATCATTTCAGCTAATTCTTTAATAGTTAGGTCTTCACCCACACCTATATTTACAACAGGTGCTACACCATAATTTCGGTTGGCACCCAATAACTGCTGATATTGTTTATCATCAAGATTCATTAAGTGTAGACAGGCATTAGCCATATCCTCACTGTACATAAACTCGCGTTTTGGGGTGCCTGTCCCCCAAATAACAACTTTGGGCGCTTGGCTTTTTTCACACCCGGCTAATAATTCAGCTCTGTAAGGCTCCGGTAGTTTTCCATATTTTTGTTCATCATCAAGAATCGCAATTTTATTACCTTGCGAAGCTAGTTTAGCTAGATGAAATTTACGAATTAATGCAGGTAAAACATGGGAGTTATTAAGATCATAATTGTCGCCAGGACCATATAGATTGGTTGGCATGGCTGCAAGATATTGTGTGCCGTACTGGCGGTTATAACTCCAGCACATTTCAATGCCGGCAATTTTAGCAAGTGCATAAGGACGATTGGTTTCTTCAAGCAGTCCTGTTAACAAATATTCTTCTTTCAATGGCTGAGGTGCATTTTTAGGATAGATGCAGCTAGACCCCAAGAACAGTAAGCGTTTTACATTATTTAGATACGCATGATGTATCACATTATTCTGAATGGCTAAGTTGTCTCGGATAAATTCAGCCGGATAGGTATTGTTAGCGTGGATACCGCCGACTTTTGCTGCCGCAAGAAACACATAGTCCGGTTTTTCACTCCTGAAGAATTCTGCTACTGCTTTTTCATCCGTCAAATCTAATTCTGCATGCGTTCTTTTGAGGAGATTGTTATATCCCTTTCCCTCAAGGTTTCGAACAAGTGCTGATCCTACTAAACCGCGATGGCCTGCAACATAGATTTTGTCTGATTTATTCATGGTAATCATATGCGGTAAAACCATGTTTTTTTACTAATTCATCGCGTTCTGCAGATTTATAATCTTCACGTACCATTTCTGCTACGAGTTCCTCAAAACTGATTTTAGGCGTCCAACCAAGCTTTTCTTTTGCTTTAGTTGGGTCACCTAATAAGGTTTCGACTTCTGTCGGTCGGAAATAACGTGGGTCAACCTGAACAATACATTTCCCTTCAGCATCATAGCCCTTTTCATCAACGCCTTTGCCTTCCCAGCGAATTGTAATATCCAGCTCTTTCACAGCGGTATTAACAAAATCACGAACGCTGTATTGAACCCCTGTGGCGATGACAAAGTCTTCAGGCTTTTCTTGCTGCAACATTAACCATTGCATCTCAACATAATCTTTGGCATGCCCCCAATCCCGAAGTGCATCAAGATTGCCGAGATAAAGGCAGTCTTGTAAGCCTAATTTAATACGGGCCAAAGCTCGGGTGATTTTACGGGTGACAAAAGTTTCCCCCCGAATTGGACTTTCATGATTAAACAAGATGCCATTACAGGCATAGATACCATATGCTTCGCGATAATTTACTGTGATCCAGTAACCATACAATTTAGCAACAGCATAAGGACTACGAGGATAGAAAGGCGTCGTTTCTTTCTGTGGGGTTTCCTGTACTAGGCCATAAAGCTCTGAAGTAGATGCTTGATAGAACTTGGTTTTCTTTTCCAGCCCTAATATCCGAATTGCTTCCAAAATTCTTAATGTTCCAATACCGTCTGCATTCGCTGTATATTCCGGAGTTTCAAAACTTACGGCAACATGACTCATTGCTGCTAGGTTATAAATCTCATCGGGCTGAACCTGCTGGATGATCCGAATCAGATTGGTTGAATCAGTCAGGTCTCCATAGTGCAGAATAAAATTTTTATTATCGACATGTGGGTCCTGATACAGATGATCGACTCGGTCAGTATTGAATAATGAAGCACGCCGCTTTATACCGTGCACTATATAGCCTTTTTCTAACAACAGCTCCGCTAGATAAGCACCATCCTGACCAGTGATACCAGTTATTAATGCAACTTTTTTCATTTAAATCTCTGCTTAATTTTTATTTATTTAACTAGGTTTATTTATTCAACAGTAACCGACTTCGCTAAATTACGTGGCTGATCCACATCTGTGCCTTTTATTAAAGCCACATGATAACTGAGCAATTGCAGGAGAATGTTATATGTTATTGGGGCAGTAATTCGGCCTACGTTCGTGGTCGCTTTAATAACCTTAAAACCCGACTCAGAACTGATGTCCGAACGCTCATCTTCAAAAACAATCATCTGCCCACCGCGGGCTTTCACTTCATGAAGATTGGATTTTAGCTTTTCCAGTAAATCATCGAGTGGAGCAATCGCAATGACTGGCATATTTTCATCAATTAATGCTAAAGGGCCATGTTTAAGCTCCCCTGCCGGATAAGCTTCAGCATGAATGTAGCTTATTTCTTTAAGTTTTAAAGCGCCTTCCAATGCTATCGGATACATCGTGCCTCTTCCCAAAAAGAGTGCATGCTGTTTATCTGCAAAAGCCTGAGCAATGTCCTTGATTTCTTGTTCGTGCATTAAGGCATTTTGAATCAGGTTGGGTAATTTCTGCAGGCCTTGTGTGATATGTTTCTCACGTTCACGAGAGATACGTTTTTTCACTTTGCCAATACAGGTAAGCAATAAGGCTAATGCAACTAACTGAGTGGTAAAAGACTTGGTTGAGGCAACACCAATTTCCGGGCCGGCGTGCGTGAGATAACAAAGATCAGCTTCACGAGTCAGACTGCTTTCTGCCACATTACAGATGGATAAAGTTTGAATATTTTTTAACGCACTCCGTGAATCTGCGGCATAAGCTTTAATTTGTTGTAAAGCAGCCAATGTGTCGGCAGTTTCACCAGACTGGCTGATGGTGACAAAAAGCGTATTATCTTCGATGACTGGATTTCGATAACGAAATTCACTGGCTACTTCGACCTGACATGGCAGTCGAACAATGTCTTCTGCCCAGTATTTCGCCACCATACCTGCATGATAACTGGTACCACAGGCAATAATATGCATCCTTTCTATGCTTTTAAAAATTGATTCTGCACCGGGACCGAAAGTGGAGACTAATACCTGATCTTGTGTTACTCGCCCTTCAAGTGTGTCAATAACGGCCTGAGGCTGCTCGAAGATCTCTTTGTGCATGTAATGACGGTGTTCACCAAGTTCTACCGCCGTGATGTTTAATGAAGATTGTTTGATTGGACGATCAACTTTCTCACCAGTCACAGAGCTATAAATTTCAATGCTCTCACGGGTTAGTTTAGCAACATCGCCATCTTCCAAAAAAATGAAGTTCTGGGTAACGGGTAGTAAGGCAGATACATCGGAAGCAATAAAATGTTCACCGATACCAATTCCGATTACTAATGGACTGCCTTTGCGGGCGGCTATCAGCGTATTCGGCTCGTCGGTAGCAATAACACCAAGTGCATAAGCCCCTTCAAAATCATGAATGGCTTCAACCACGGCTTCGAAAAGGGAAAGGTTGGTGCGGCTGGCAGTTGGAGAAGCATCACCGTATAAATATTGATATATGGAATGGGCGACCACTTCTGTATCGGTTTCAGAGGTAAAGCGATAGCCCTGGTGTGTCTGTTGCTGTTTTAGAACCTGATAGTTTTCGATGATTCCATTGTGTACAACAGCAACACGGTGATTACATATATGGGGATGAGCATTATTTTCGGAAGGTATTCCATGCGTGGCCCAGCGTGTATGGGCAATACCCATTTGACCTGAAAAGGTGCTGTTTTCGCCATCGATCTTGGCTTCAAGCTGCTTAATTTTACCAAGAGAACGAACCCGATGAATATTGGCGTCAGCATCCATAAGCGCAACACCGGAAGAGTCGTAGCCTCGATATTCCAGCCTGCGTAGCCCTTCCATCAAGATTGGCGCTACATTTCGCTCAGCAATACCACCGACTATTCCACACACTGATTGCTGTCCTCCAAATAAGCAAACAAGGATTATACATCAGCAACCTTATAAATAATGCCCTTCTATTATCAATAAAACGTATTAGCTGTTGAGAGCTTCTGGCAAATCTGATTAATCCTGACCAAACAAATCTCGTGTATAGATTTTATCTTTCACATCCTGAATATCATCTGTTATGCGATTGGCAATAATTAATGAGGATTGTTGTTTGAATGCAACTAGATCATTGACCACTTTTGAACGGAAAAACTCGGCTTCTTCCAACACCGGTTCATAGACGATAACTTCTATACCCTTGGCCTTAATACGTTTCATAATGCCCTGTATTGCAGATGCTCTGAAGTTATCTGATCCCTGTTTCATCACAAGTCGATAAATGCCCACAACTTGTGGATTTTTCTTAATAATCTGTTCGGCAATAAAGTCTTTGCGGGTGGTATTGGCATCGACAATAGCCCGAATCAGGCTATTCGGCACAGTGTCATAGTTGGCCAACAGTTGTCTGGTATCTTTTGGCAGGCAATAACCGCCGTAACCGAACGAAGGATTGTTGTAATGGTCTCCTATACGAGGATCCAAACCAACCCCTTCAATAATTTGCCGGCTATTCAGGCTATGTGTTTCAGCATAACTGTCGAGTTCATTAAAATATGCTACCCGCATTGCCAGATAGGTATTGGAAAACAGCTTGATTGCTTCGGCTTCGGTAGGATCAGTAAATAACACTGGTACATCTTTCTTGACCGCGCCTTGCAACAGCAAATCTGCAAATAAACGAGCACGATCACTCTGTTCGCCTACGACAATGCGTGAAGGATAAAGATTGTCGTACAACGCTTTACCTTCGCGTAAAAATTCGGGCGAAAAGAAAATTTTATCCGTGCTAAATTTGTCTCGGACAGTTTGAGTGTAACCCACAGGAATAGTTGATTTTATCACCATAACAGCGGATGGATTTATCGCCAGCACATCCTGAATAACCGCTTCAACTGAATTGGTATTAAAGGTATTGGTTACCGTATCGTAATCGGTTGGTGTAGCAATGATGACAAAATCAGCTTTTTCATAAGCTTTTTGCTTATCCATTGTGGCATGAAGATTTAACGGTTTATTGGTCAGAAAATCTTCAATTTCGTTGTCGACAATTGGTGATTTTTTGGCGTTAATCAAATTAACTTTTTCAGGAACGATGTCCAAAGCAGTCACATGATGATGCTGTGCCAGCAAAACGGCCAGTGATAAACCAACATATCCTGTTCCGGCAACTGCAATATTGAGTGTTTTTTCCATAAAGTCTGTCTCTATATCAAGGTATTTCTAAATAAAATACAGGCGTATTTTACTGGTTAACGACAACTTTTTGACTGAGCCAGTCTTCAATACCACATTGCGGCATAAAGCCATCGACATATTTGCCTAATATCACTCTTATTTGTACATAATCTGCAATGCTCACAGCATGCTGTAAATCGGTAAGAACCAGTTGCAGATCGGTCCAGGCAATCACGCTTTCCTGTGCCCTCATGATCTTTTGATGCTCTGTCTGGCTGACATTTTCGCCAATCAACAACTCTTCAAATAACTTTTCACCAGGACGTAAACCGGTATAGGTGATTTCAATATCACCATCGGGATTTTCGGCATTTCTTACTGTAAAACCACTGAGATGGATCATTCGGGTTGCCAGATCAACAATTTTTACTGCAGACCCCATATCCAAAACAAACACATCCCCCCCCTGCCCCATAGCACCAGCTTGGATAACCAGCTCAGCTGCCTCTGGAATAGTCATAAAATAACGGATGATTCGTGCATCAGTCACTGTAACAGGACCACCTTGTGCTATCTGTTCACGAAATAATGGAACTACTGAACCAGAGGATCCAAGTACGTTACCAAACCGTACCATAGTAAAACGGGTATCTGAGATTTGTGCCAAGGCTTGTAAAACCAACTCGGCCATACGTTTGCTAGCACCCATCGTATTAGTTGGTCGAACGGCTTTATCTGTAGAAATCAACACAAAGGTTTCGACTTTTGCCGCAATGGCCGCCTGAGCACAATGCAGAGTGCCGAAAACATTATTACGGATGCCTTCGCCAACATTTTTTTCAACCATAGGTACATGCTTATATGCTGCAGCATGATAAATAGTCTGTACCGAAAAATGCTGACAAATTGATGTCAAACGAACCCGATCAACAACAGAGCCCAGTAAAGCAATCACTTCGACTCCACTCTCCAGGCTACAGAGCTCCTGTTCGATTTGATAAAGGGCAAACTCACTGATTTCGAATAGTAACAATCGACTGGGTTTGAGTTTGATGATTTGCCGTGTTAACTCGGAGCCAATAGAACCACCGGCACCTGTGACCATGACGCACTTATCAGTGATATTCGCTGTTAATAGTTGTGGATCGGGTTCAACGGCTTCTCTACCCAGTAAGTCTGCAATATCCACTTCCTGAATATCTGAAACTTCAAGTTTGCCCTCGGCAATATCAGTTAAATCCGGCAAGGTACGGATATGCACTGGTAGCTCTTCAAGAGAGCGCAGAATTTCACTGCGACGGCTTCTGGAGGCAGATGGCATTGCCAGCAGCACGTCTCTTACCTTGAATTTATCAATAAGCCTTACCAAATCGCGATGTCGATAAACACTCAAACCATTAATCTGTTGGCGATAAAGCGTTGGGTCATCATCAATAAAGGCAACCGGGCGTAACTGTCTGCCCATACGCAACAATGCAGAAAGCTGCGCTCCAGCCTGGCCTGCACCATAAATCAATACCGGAGGAACATATCGCTCCATAACATTGCTTAATGAAATATGCCGATTCGCAAACAACCAGCGGGCATAAACTCTTAAACCACCAATTATTACAAACAAAATCAGTGCGTTAATAATATAAACTGTTCTTGGAACCAGACCGGCCGCAGGTCCGGCTAAAACTACAATTGTTGCAAAAATAAGTGTGAATAAAGCGATGGCCTTGGAAATTACCCACATAACATCCAAACCGATATAACGGACAATTGCCCGATATAAACCAAGTTTGATAAAAATGGGAATCGCTATCAGTGGCGCACTAATAAACAGCCACCACTGACTTGATGGAGGCACATAAAGTGTGCTCAACCGGAGCGAATAAGCAGCCCACAGTGCGAACATGACCACAGCATAATCAATGATAATACTGATTATGCGTTTGGTGGTTCGTGGACGATTCAAAAACCATTGCATCAGTCGGTTGAAATGGTTTTTAAACATTTTCCAATCCTAAGTCAGCTTAATGAAAACTATTAATCGTGGCGCTCGTCGGTTCTCATTACCCATTGCAGACTTGACTGCCAGTCAGGTAGTTGCACCCCGAAAGTATTGAATAATTTAGAATTATCCATACAGGAATTCAGCAGTCGTTGTGCTTTGGTAGGATAGGCCGAAGTAGGGATTGCATTTACAACTGGAACCTTCATGCCTTCTTGGGCTGCTAATTCGAAAATTTTATCAGCAAATGTTTTCCAACTGGTTTTACCTGCGGCACTCATGTGAAAAATACCTGAATGCTTTTCCCAAAAGTCAGGAATCAGTTTTGATTGAACTATGATATGCGCTGTCGCATCAGCAATATGACGGCTCCAGGTCGGAGACCCAACTTGGTCATCGACAATGTTCAATTGATCTTTCTCTCTAGCAAGTCGAAGCATGGTATTGACGAAGTTTTTACCACGTCGGTCATACACCCAACTCACTCTGAATATTAAATATTTGCAACCAGAGTCAATAACCGCCTGCTCACCTTCTAATTTTGACTGACCATAATAATTCAGCGGGGCAGGTATATCCTGTTCATTCCACGCTCCATTTTTATGGCCGTCGAACACATAGTCAGTTGAGTAGTGAACCAGTGCAATATCAAGTTCTTTAGCCAGCTGAGCCAGTAAACGCGGAGCCACTGCGTTTACCTGATGTGCGAGCATTTGTTCAGTTTCAGCTTTATCAACCGCGGTATAAGCTCCTGCATTCACAATTAAATCCGGCTTTAATTGCCGGATAAAATCAACGACTTTATCAGCTTCCGTTAAATCTAAACTTGTCCGGTTAGTTGCAATCACCTCACCAAGACATGCAAGGCTGCGATGTAACTGAAAACCAACTTGACCATGTGAGGCGATGAGTAATATTTTCATCTAGAAATAGTCCGCCTGATTGAATTCAACCGCATTCCGGTCTTTATCTGAAAGAGTTGGCTGTAAGCTATCTGATATCGGCCATTCTATTCCAATAGTTTTATCGTTCCAAAGAACAGAACGATCATGCTCAGGAGCATAATAGTTAGTTGTTTTATACAAAAAATCAGCTGTATCACTTAACACAAGAAAACCATGTGCAAAGCCTTCAGGAACCCAAAACTGTTCCTGGCCTTCAGCAGTCAGTATTGTGCCGGCCCATTGTCCAAAAGTTGGAGAGTCCCGTCGCATATCTACAGCTACATCGTAGACTTTTCCAGCCGTTACTCGTACCAGTTTCCCTTGGGGCTGTCTGATTTGATAATGTAATCCCCTTAACACCCCTTTGGAAGATCTTGAATGATTATCCTGCACAAAATCCACATTCATACCAATCAAATCATCAAAAACTTTTTTATTATAACTTTCCAGAAAAAAACCTCTTTCGTCCCCAAACTTTTTGGGTTTTAGGAGTTTTACATCTGGGAGGTTAGTATTAAAAACCTGCATTAATAAATGGTCTCATTAAGAAGATTCAAAAGATATTTTCCATAGCCGCTTTTTAGCAATGGTTGTGCCAATAATTCTAACTGTTCGTCATTAATATAGCCCATGCGATAGGCAATTTCTTCCGGGCACATCACTTTCAGACCCTGGCGTTGTTCTAGAGTTTGAATAAACATTGATGCATCCAATAGGGAATCATGTGTTCCGGTATCCAGCCAGGCCATACCACGCCCCATTACCTGCACATTGAGTTGACCATTATCCAGATAAGCCTGATTTACATCGGTAATCTCAAGTTCACCACGCGCGGAAGGTTTGAGATTACGGGCAATATCGACCACCTGATTATCGTAAAAATAGAGGCCGGTAATCGCATAACGGGATTTTGGCTTAGTGGGTTTTTCTTCAATGCTTAACGCTTTTCCGTTTTCGTCGAAAGCAACAACACCATAACGTTCCGGATCGCTGACCGGATAGGCAAAAACCGTGGCACCTTCATTATTATTATCAGCATCTTGCATCATATCGGCCAAATCATGACCGTAATAGACATTATCACCCAACACTAAAGCGCAATCATCATCACCGATAAAATCAGCACCCAGAGTGAACGCCTGAGCAATACCTTCCGGTTTATCCTGAACAATATACTGTAGACTCAATCCCCACTTACTCCCATCACCAAGCAATTGCTCAAGGCGTGGAGTGTCTTGAGGGGTGGAAATAATACAGATGTCTCGCATACCCGCCAGCATCATGGTAGCCAGTGGGTAATAAATCATCGGTTTGTCATAGACCGGCAACAGTTGTTTACAGATGGATTGGGTTACCGGATATAAACGTGTGCCGCTACCCCCTGCAAGTACGATTCCCTTACGACTCATTTATTGTCTCCCAGTCCAAGTCTTTGTTGCTGATAACTGCCATCCATCACGTTTTCACACCATTGACGGTTATCCAGATACCACTGAACCGTTTTTCGTAAGCCCGTGGCAAATGTTTCCTGAGGTTTCCAGCCCAGTTCCTGTTCAATTTTGCTGGCATCAATGGCATAACGCGCATCATGACCAGGACGATCCGTAACAAATTCGATTAAATTTTTATGTGGTCGATGGGGTGAGTCAGGCAAGAGTTCATCCAGAATCTGACAAATCAGTTGTACCACTTCCAGATTGGTATGTTCATTAAATCCACCGACATTATAACTTTCGCATAATTTGCCTTCCGCCAGCACCAGTCTTAAGGCTCGCGCATGATCATCCACATATAACCAGTCACGAATATTTTCACCTTTACCGTAAATAGGCAGCGGTTTACCAGCAAGCGCATTGTTAATCACCACTGGAATTAATTTTTCGGGGAACTGGTACGGACCATAATTATTGGAACAGTTAGTCATTAACACTGGCAAACCGTAAGTATGGTGCCAGGCACGAACCAAATGGTCACTGCCTGCTTTTGTTGCAGAGTATGGTGAGTTAGGCTGGTAAGGAGTGGTTTCAGTAAACAGACCAGTTTCGCCTAATGTGCCATAGACTTCGTCGGTAGAAATATGATGAAAGCGGAATTTCCCGGCATCATCAGCGGATAATGTTTTCCAGTATTTTCTGGCCGCCTCAAGCAAAATATAAGTACCGACCACATTGGTTTGCACAAAATCTGCGGGGCCATCGATTGAACGATCAACATGCGATTCAGCTGCAAGATGCATCATGGCACTGGGCTGATATTGGGAGAAGATTCGATCCATTGCCTCAGCATCACAGATATCAGCTTGCTCAAAATGGTAATTTGGCGAAGCATCAATGTCGGTTAATGATTCGAGATTGCCAGCATAAGTCAGTTTATCGATGTTGATTACTGTGAAATCGGTTTCAGAAATTAATTGGCGAATTAATGCTGAACCTATAAAACCGGCA
>TARA_R110000787_G_scaffold3020_6_pt1 | contig 26437 bp, 32 predicted proteins | sample TARA_R110000787 | Tara Oceans TARA_R110000787 (sample SAMEA4397920) | marine metagenome | biome: Polar Biome; feature: [DCM] deep chlorophyll maximum layer (ENVO:01000326); material: water (ENVO:00002006), including particulate matter (ENVO:01000060) such as... | depth 35 m | reverse complement strand
ATGATTTGCATAAGACTGAGTAACTCCGTTCAAATTTCGTAGCGGTCCAGAAGCAATTTCTTCTGGCCTATATTAGTGTAAAAGCCATAAAAAAGGGTTTGCAGCAGAATCAATCTGCTTCAATCTCGCGCCGCCTATCAATTTCTCGGCACCGAGGCAAGCTTTTACGCGATTCAATGCGCGAATGACCGGAGCTTTGGATTCATCTTTTCAGGGCTTTGCTATAGGTTGATGTATAGAGACTATAAAAACCGATTCGAGGAGAGAAAAATGGCCACCGCGATCAATATCCAGTCCAGTTGCAGCAAAGAAGAATGGAAAGCACGCCAGCGGCTTGCGGCCTGCTACCGGATTTTCGCCTATCTCGGCTGGGACGAAATGATTTTCAACCATATCACGCTCAAGGTACCCGGTGAGGATGACGCCTTTCTGATCAACCCTTATGGCCTGCATTTCAGCGAGGTGACCGCCTCGACTCTGGTCAAGATCGACATCGACGGCAACACGCTGGATGGCTCGACCTACCCGGTCAACAAGGCCGGCTTTACCCAGCACAGCTTGTTCCACCGCGAACTGCCCGATGTCCATGCGATCATCCACACCCACACGACCGCGACCATGGCGGTATCCTCGGTCGAAGGCGGACTGCAGCCGATCAATTTCTACGCTGCCGCTATCGTCCCGCGCCTCGCCTATCACAAGTTTGAAGGCATTACGGTGCACGAGGATGAAGGACCGCGTTTCCTCGCCAGCCTTGGCAAAAAACGGATGATGATGCTGGAGAATCACGGCCCGGTGGTGATGGGCCGAACATTGGAACAGGCGTTTCTCAACCACTGGGTGCTGCAACGCGCCTGCGAAATCCAGATGCAGACTTTATCGATGGGCAAGCCGGTGATGATCGGAGAGGAAGTGATCAGGAAGCATCTGGAAAATCTGTCGCAGGTCTCGATCGATCCGATGCAGCAGGGCGTTCCGGAATTTGACGCGATGGTGCGACTGGTGGATCGCGAAGACCAAAGCTGGCGGGAGTAAAATTCTGCTTTCGTCATGCTGAACTTGTTTCAGCATCCCTTATTGCATAAACCACTCGCAGGAGATCCTGAAACAAGTTCAGGATGACGAGCAAGACGCTATGACCAAATTTACTGTCAACGACCGACCGGTCTGGTACCGGATGGATCCGGAAACACCGCTCCTGTGGGCATTGCGTGACGCATCCAACCTCACCGGCACCAAATATGGCTGCGGCACCGGCGATTGCGGCGCCTGTATGGTCGAAGTCGACGGCGAGGCGATCCGCTCCTGTCTCGTCACCATCGGCGAGATGGAAGGCCGTTTTGTCACCACAATCGAGGCGCTGTCGCGTGATCGCAGCCATCCGGTGCAACAGGCATGGGCGGCAGAAAATGTACCGCAATGCGGTTTCTGCCAGTCCGGCATGATCATGGCAGCCGCGGTATTGCTGAAGAAAAATTCCAACCCGTCGAAAGCCGCGATTGACGAGGCAATCACCAATATCTGCCGTTGCGGAACCTATCCGCGGATCCGCGAGGCGATCCAGCGCGCCGGCCGCGTCGCGCGCGGGGAAGCGGTGCTCAGCGCTGCGCCGCCTCCGGGAATCGATCCCGAAGATGCCGCCAAAGCGGTTCCGGCGTTGACGCCAAAGGATTGAAGCAATTAAGGTTTGCGTGCCCAAGCTCGCGTCCCTCGGGTTTTCTTTGAACCAACCCGCCAATTCGTGTTTATGAAACTCTTTTGGCGAATCGAGAGAGAAACATGAAAGCGACTATCTGGCACAATCCGAAATGCGGCACATCGCGCAAGACGTTGGCGATATTGGAAGAGACGCCCGGCGTTGACCTGACCGTGGTCGAATATTTGAAAAACCCGCCGAGCCGTGCCAAGCTGGAACAGCTTTACAGCGACGCTGGAATGACTCCGCAGGAAGGCTTACGAGTCCGCGGTTCCCCGGCCGAAGAGCTGGGACTGACGAAAGAAGACGCCACAGGCGACCAGATTCTGGATGCCATGGCCAGGGAGCCGATGCTGATCAACCGGCCGCTGGTCGAAACCGACAAGGGGGTCAGATTGTGTCGTCCGCAGGAAATCGTGCAGGAGATACTCTGACACGAGGCTCTTTCGGCGGATTGGAATAAACAAACCGGGAAAGATGATGTCGGTAGTCGCGATATACAGCATGAAAGGCGGCGTTGGCAAAAGCTGCACGGCGGTGAATCTGGCATGGAATAGCGCTGTCGGCAGTTCCCGGCGGACGTTGCTCTGGGATCTCGACCCGCAGGGCGCGGCTTCGTTCATATTAAACGGGAACAATGTCGAGAAAGATCGGGCGCGTGCGATGATCGCCGGCAATGTCAAGCCAGCCAAGCTGATCAAACATACGGAAATAGACAATCTCGATCTGCTGGCCGCAGACGTTTCGCTGCGCAGCCTTGACCGGCTGTTTTTCCAGATCGGTAAAAAGCGACATCTCGGCAAGCTGCTCAAGGAACTGGGCAAGGACTATGACCGGATCATCCTCGACTGCCCGCCCGGCCTGTCGGAGACCAGCGAACAAATCCTGCGCAATGCGGATATTGTAATCGTCCCGACCATACCGTCGCCACTCTCAGAACGCGCGCTTAGCGATGTGCAGATATTTCTCAACAGCGCCGGGAAAAAACACGCACCGTTGCTACCGGTCTACACAATGGTCGACCGGCGGAGAACCATTCACAACGAGGGCCTGCTCAACAAGCCGAAATGGCCGGTTATCCCGATGTCGAGCGCTGTTGAACATATGACGAAATTGCGAAAGCCGATCGGCAGTTTCGCGCCCCGCAGCCCTGCCGCCCAGGCTTATGCCCGCATTTGGCGGGGAATTGAAAAGCGGCTCGCGAAAAAATAGGCGGGTCGCACCGACCTATGCAGATTTTCTGCTATATTCCAGTTGCTCGCTATCAAATGTGTCGAACAATATCCGCGCGTCTTCCGCGACCATCGGCCGGCCAAAATAATAGCCCTGGATCTTGGTACAGCCCAGCTGCTTGATCATCTGCACTTCTTCTTCTGTCTCGGCGCCCTCGGCGGTCGTTGACATGCCCAGGGCATCCGCCATCGCTACAACGGCACGGATGATGGCAAGACTCTCCGGCGCCTTTTTCGCAGCACCCTGAACAAAACTGCGATCGACCTTGATCGTCGTGAAACGCGTTTTGCGCAAATAGCCGAGCGAGCTATAGCCAGTCCCGAAATCATCGAGCGACAGGTTGATCCCCAGCGCAATGATCTTATCAAGCATTTCTGCAGCCCCGGTGCCCTCGCGCATGAAAATGCTCTCGGTCACTTCGATCTCCAGACGGTGCGGAGGAAGCCCGCTGTCCGCGAGCGCCGATACAATGGTAGAAAGGAAATTGACTTCGGTCAGCTGGTCGGCGGAGACGTTTACGGCAACCTTGACGGAGGAGGGCCAGTTCATGGCTTCCTGACAAGCCGTTCGCAAGACCCATTCTCCCATCGGAACAATCAGCCGCGCCTCCTCGGCCAGCGGCACGAATTTCGCTGGCGATACAATTCCAAACTGCGGACTGGTCCAGCGCAGAAGCGCTTCAAAACCGACGACTCCGCCCGTGTCAGCACTGACCACCGGTTGATAGTTCAACGACAGTTCGCCCTTCTCCAGCGCCTTGCGCAGGGCAATTTCCATCACCCGTCGTTCTTCGGCTTGCACGTGCAGTTTCGGCTCATATTGATTATAGGCGCCGCCGCCCTGATCTTTAGACCGATAAAGAGCGAGATCGGCGCTGCGCATCAGCATTTCCACGGTGCGACCGTCGCGCGGTCCAATTGCCGTCCCGACGCTGGCACCGATGTAGAGCGTATGCTGGTCGATTTCATAAATTTGCGACAATCTGTCGATGATACGCTGGGCAAGCGCTTCCACATAATCCAGATCGGTGGCGTCTTTGATCACGATAGCAAATTCATCGCCGCCCAGGCGACAGCAAAGCTCGTTGTCGGTCATGAGCGACCGCAGTCGATCCGACACACGTGTTAACAAGCGGTCACCCACCGGATGTCCCAGCGTGTCATTCACTGCCTTAAAGCGATCAAGGTCGATCATCATGAAGCCGCAGCGGCCGCTCCATTTCTCGGCCGCTTGCAGTGCTTTCCCGAGCGCTTCGGTCAGCTGCAGACGGTTTGGCAAACGGGTCAGCGTGTCGAATCTGGCCATATGCGAAATCTTGTCTGCTGATTCGCGCTGCTGGGTGATATCCGATCCAACGCCACGAAATCCGTGGAACATACCATTATCATCGAGCTTCGGCGAGGCCGACAATTCCCACCAGCGGTTCTCGCCATTGATCTGGACCGGCACCAGCAAATTACTGAAACTGTCGCGCCGTTTCAACTTGTCGGCCAGTTCGTGCAGAGCATTTGAAAATTTTCCGCTCTCCCAGGATTCTCCGGCGACAAGCTGCAGGAACGGTTTGCCTTCAATCACATCTGCGGGCTGGCCGACAGCATGGGCAAATCGCGGCGAGACATGCGTCATCCGCCGTGATGTATCGGTCTGCCACAGCCAGTCGGCTCCGGTATCCTCGAATTCCTTAAGTAACAAGCTGACCACTTCGCTTTTCTCGTTCAGACTCGCTTCTGCAACCTTCCGGTCAATGAAGGATCGTCCGGTCATCAGACAGGCGGAGACCAACAGAACCCCGATCGCTCCCGACACAAATGCCAGCTCGACACTGCCGTTATGCAGCCAGCCGAAGACCATCGCCGCGCTGGACGAGGAGATAAACAGGATGCTGCACAGCGGGATCGCCGAGAACATTATCGCTGACCCCACCATAAGACAGATGATCATGGCCCACAGCGGGACCAGGGTCGCGAAATTGGTATGGAAGGCAAAGAGAAGAAATGCGCTGCCCCAGATCAAGCCGCCGGCGAGGGAAAGCAGATGAACCATGGCGGTCTCGCCACGATCGATCGATCTCCGCTGCCACGTCGACTGTTTGCGGTACAATATATGGGAATAAACATATAATGCGCACAATGCCGTCAGCCAGAGGCCGAGGTAGAGACCGTTGATCAGACCGGCCCCCCATTGCATCGTCAACAAACCGCATACAATCGCCGAAACAATCTTCAGGAAACTATGCTGGTGGATACCGTTAAACTGCAACGCACGAATCCGGCCCCACTCGACCCCTTCGGGGTCAGTCAGGCCGAGTAAAATGCTCAGCGGGATTTCCCGCGGCAAACCGGATTGGGAGAGAATCTTTTGCACACATCGCTATTAGTCCGAAAACCTTAGCGAAACGTAAGGATCAGGCCAAATTTTCGTGCAAATTCCGATTGACAGAAACTCGGCCCAATCAGGCCGCGACCGCATAAGGCTGAATATCACCGGAAAGATAGAGATTCCGCGCCTTTGCCCGGCTTAGCTTGCCGGAACTGGTGCGCGGCAATGTCCGTGGCGGTACCAGTTCGATCACACAATTCATCCCCGTGATCGCCCGGACCTTTTCCTTGATCTCGTTCCGCAGCCGCAAACGCTCGATTTCATCCGAGGTCCGGCATTGGACAAGCACAGCGGGCGTTTCTTCCCCGCCAGGCGTGGTAATCGCAAAGGCGGCAATGTCGCCGGCCTTGAAGCCGGGCAATTGTTCCACCGCCCATTCGATATCCTGCGGCCAATGGTTTTTGCCATTGATGATGATCATGTCCTTGGCGCGGCCGACAATATAGAGATAGCCGTCAGACAGATATCCCATGTCACCGGTATCGAGCCAGCCGTCCACCAGACAGGCATCGGTTGCTTCCTGATCGCCATAATAGCATTCCATCACCGCCGGGCCTTTCATCCAGACCTTGCCGACGGTTTTTTCCGCCAGCACAGCTCCATTTTCCTCGCGGATTTCCAGCAATGTATCGCGCACGGGCTTGCCGCAGTTGACGATCGCGCGGAACCGTTTCGGGCGACTGCCGTCGCTCTGTTTCTCTCCGGAAAGCTCGGTTTCTTCCACCAGTTCCACTTCCATCCCTTCGCCCGATGGCATCAATGTCACGGCAAGCGTGGCTTCTGCGAGACCGTAGCTCGGCAGGAAAGCTTTGGCGTCGAAACCCGCCGACGCGAAAGCATCGGTAAACCGCTGCATCACATCGGGCCGGATCATGTCGGCGCCGTTGCCCGCCAGTCGCCAGCGCGAAAGATCGAACCGTTCCTCGACATTGGACTGGCTGCCAATCCGGCGAGCGCAGATGTCATAGCCGAAAGTAGGCGAGAAGCTGCAGGACGTTCCGGGATTGCGGGTAATCAGGTCCAGCCATGATAAGGGCCGCCGCGCAAAATCCGCAGTCTTGAGATAGTCGGTAGAAACCTGGTTTGCGACCATCGACAGGAAACAGCCGACCAGACCCATGTCGTGATAGAAAGGCAGCCAGGATATGCAGCGATCTGTCTCGTTAATCAGCATGCCATGTGCATGCGAGCCGAGATTATGCAGCAACGCCTTGTGCGAGACCGCAACGCCATGCGGGAAGCGGGTCGAGCCGCTGGAATATTGCAGATAGGCGATATCGCCGCCGTCGGCTTGCGGCAATTGTGTATCGGGCGCATCCTGTTCGGCGAATTTATCCCAGCCGAAAGCCGGAATATCCCGCGACTGGCCAGCAGCCTCCGCCAATTCCGATATCTCGTCCGGAAACAGCAAAAGCGCCGGAGTACAGCTGTCGAGTTGCACACCGATCTGCTCGATATAGCTTTCCTTGCCGCCAAAGGAAGTCGGCAATGGCAGTGGCACCGGCCATGCACCGGCGTAGACAGCGCCAAAAAACAGCGCGCAAAATTGGGGTTCGGTATCGGCAATCAGCGCCACCCGGTCGCCCGGCTTGATACCGAATGCGATCAGTCGTTTTGCGAATGCCAACGCATCTTCACGCAGTTCGCTGAACGGATAGGCCCGGACAAGCGCAGCACGGGCATCGTGAAAATTGAAACCCTTTTGTCCTCGCGCCGCATAATCCAGAGCATCTCCCAGCGTATTAAAATCCGAGAAACGGCGGGGAAGCTCATCCAGGGTCGGCGTTGCTGTCAATTCGGTCATCCAATATCCATTTCCGGAAGGTCCAGCCTTCCTAAAAACCAATCTTCTTCATTCGGTAAGGGAATATGGTCGATTTTCGACCGCCCTTCAGACTCTTCTAACTATGTCATTGATAACCTCTGGCGTTTAAATTTCGGCCCGACTGTGGCACAAAAAGGGCAAACGTCAAACCAGAAGGCCAAGCCGTTGAAAAACAGCGTTAAAACGTTAAATGGGGAGAGCTTGAATCGGCTGGCTATACGCTATGTCGAACGATATGCAACGAGCCGGAAAAAACTGGCGGTATATCTGCACCGGAAAATAGGCGAACGGGAATGGCAGGATGCCGATCCTCCCGCAGTCGAGGAGCTGGTCGAGCGCATGGCCTCGCTCGGTTATATTGATGACGCATTATACGCACAAAACAAAGCCTCTGCCCTCAACCGGCGTGGCTATGGCACCCGCCGTGTCGCACATGCGCTATACCAGGCAGGTATCGGTGAAGCGGACGGGCGCGAAGCCTTCCAGATCAGTGAATCGAACAGCTGGATGGCGGCGGAAAAATTTGCCCGCAAACGGCGGATCGGACCCTATGCCGAAACCCAGCAGGACGCCGATAAATGCCGCAAGCAATTGCAGGCGTTCCTGCGGGCCGGCCATGATTTCGACGTGGCGTCACGCTTTGTCTTTGCCAAACCGGGCGAAGACATAATATCGGAAGACTAGCCGTAGCGGCGCCCCTGGACTGGTATGTCAAGGCAGGAGAATCGCCAGTTTACAATTATTATGATATATTTGCCGTGATATAAGCCTGACACCGAGTCGGAAATTAATAGACTCTTGATTTAGCTTAGTTTTGTTCGGAGATGCATTGTGGTAAGCTTATTAGCGGAAACAGCCCCTGCGGATATTTACATAGCCCACGCCAGCGACGATGATCATTCATCGGCTGATGTCGAAGTGCTACGCACCAGGGGCCGGGTAAAATGGTTCGACTGTCATCGCGGGTTCGGCTTCATCGTTCCCGAGAAAGACGATTCTGACGACAGGGATTCTGGCGACAACGGCTCGACATCCCGATCGGATATATTGATTCACTGGAGTCTCCTTGAACCGCTGGGCAAACGGGAACTGCCGGAAATGGCGACAATCACCTGCGAATATGTGCGCGCACCCAAAGGATTGCAGGCGACAAAAATTCTCGACATCGACCTTTCAACTTGCGTGGCAGAAAACGGGCCGCGATCGACATCAGGCGGGCAACAGTCGGTACCGGCTGTCGATAAGGATCATCCGGCGTTCACCGACGCCGAAGTAAAATGGTTCAATCGCGCCAAAGGATATGGTTTCCTTGTCAGCAGCGAAATTGGCGGCGATATTTTCCTGCATATGGAAACGCTCCGCGACGCGGGGATCGCCGAGGTCATTCCGGGCCAGCGATTACGGGCCTGCATAAAAGATGGTGACCGGGGCCACATGGCCGTACAAGTCTGCCTGTCGTCTCCAGTCTGAAGAAGAAAATCATTCAAATGAACAAAAGGCCAAAAGCGATAGCGCTTTCCCTGTTGCTGCTGTCCGCTTTCAGCCTGTCCGGTTGCAATGCCAGAACCGGTGAAACCGCTGCAACCGACCAGCAAAGCGCATTGCCGCTCTCCGAGGCGGGTCTCAAGCAGGTACCGCTCAGCGTCCAGACGTCGGACGCGTCGCATGCCTTCATCGTCGAAGTCGCAGAAAACAGCGCTCAGCAGGCTCGCGGTCTGATGTTCCGGAACAAGTTGGCGGATGACAAAGGCATGATTTTTCCTTTACCGGAAGATCGCCTCGCCAGTTTCTGGATGAAGAATACCGTCATTCCGCTCGATATTATATTCATCCGCAGGGATGGAACAATCGAATCGATTGCGGCCAATACCACCCCCTATTCGCTCGATCCGGTTCTCTCCAACGAGCCGATTGCCACCGTGTTTGAAATTGCGGCAGGCCGGGCGGCTGAACTGGGTATCGAACCCGGTGACATCGTCACCTGGCAGTGATCCGGTTCCCGTCCGCAAACATCCATCCGATTTGACATTTTTTCATTGCGGAGCGCGTACCTGCGGGGCTAAGCGGACGGCATGAGCATATTGGCGAAAATATTCACTTGGTGGGACGGCGCGACTATCGGCACGGCCCTGTTCAGTGCCCGCAATGGCGAAGGCGTCGGCGAAGATGTCTTTGGCAATAAATATTTCCAGTCGAAAAAGGAAAGCTCCGGCCACCCCGCCAGACGGCGCTGGGTTATCTATAACGGTGCCAATGATGCCAGCCGCGTGCCACCCGAATGGCATGGCTGGCTCCACAACAGCTATGACGAAATTCCCGAAAGCCATTTGCCGCAAGCCCGCATCTGGGAAAAGCAACCCAGCGGGAATCTGACCGGCACCGCGCAAGCCTATCGTCCTGCCGGCGCACTGGAAGAAGGCGGCCACCGCGCAGCAGCGACCGGAGATTATGAATCCTGGAACCCTGCCGAAGCGGAATGACAGGCATGGCCCGCCACTCAATATTATTCCCGATTCTGGCAACGATCCTGCTGACCGGCTGTAGCTGGTTCACTGGCGATAATGTCGAGGAAAATGCAACCGGCCAGGCAGCTGAAAAAGCCGAGGTAGCGGCTGCAAGCGATAATGATCTGGTAGCCTCGGCGACCGATCAGATAGGGACGCCGATGGCGGAGCGCGTCGCCACGCTCGGCTTCCTTAACAAACGCAACGGCCTTACCCGGGATCTCGAGCTGCGCCCCGGCCAGTCGATCCGTATCGGGCGCGCGATCGTCCGCTTGCGTGCATGCGAGAAAACCGCACCTTGGGAACTGACTCCCGAACAAGGGGCCTTTGTCCAGCTTCTGGTCAACGAACGACCTTCCGATCGATCCGGCGAAGACCAGTGGAAGCGGGTTTTCTCCGGCTGGCTGTTTCGCGAATCACCGTCGCTGAATGTTGTCGAGCACCCGATTTATGATGTCTGGGTCAAGAGTTGCGCAATGAGCTTCCCCGGTGAGGAGGATACGCCCGGAGATTCGGTCAATCCTACCGCACCGCGAGCATCTTCATCCAATCTCGCCAACAGCACATCCAGCGCGCCGAATGAAACCGTGCCGGAAACCGCTGCGCCAGTGGCTCCATCCGTTCGACCGGTCCCCGCCACTCCATCCGCTCCTGCGGCGAACAGGCCGCCGGCCGATGTAATCGGTGACCTGATCGCCGAATCCGAAGACGGCACATAGGATCGAACTTTTCTCAGCCGGTCGACATAGTCGTCCTGACTGATTTCGATTGCACCCAATGACGCCAGATGGTCCGTCATGAACTGACAATCGAGCAGGTCGAAATCTCCGACTTTGAGGCGGGCCACGAGCCAGGCCAAGGCCACTTTTGAAGCATCGCGGGTCCGGGAAAACATGCTTTCCCCGCAAAAAGCCCCGCCGATTGCCACGCCATAAAGACCACCGACAAGCCTGTCCTCGCCGGTCGCATCATCCGCCTGCCAGCATTCGACGCTATGCGCAAAGCCCAGCCGGTGCAGACTGTTAAACGCCTCCTCGATTTCGGCATTTATCCAGGTTTCCTTGCGATCCGACGCCGCCGCGGCACAAATTGCAATCACGTCGGCAAAGGCCGTATCGGCGCTGACCCTGAAACGGTCGGACCTGATGGTTTTGCGGAGGGAACGCGACATCTGGAAATTGTCGAGCGGTATGATCGCCCGGGCCTTCGGCTCCACCCAGAATGTGTCCGGATCATCACGCGCGTCCGCCATCGGGAATATGCCCGATGCATAAGCTTTCAACAGCAGGTCGAGATTAATGGCCATGAATATCAGATAACCTTATCGGCCCCGTTCGGACAAATGGAAATCGGCACCGATTGCGATCCGTCATGCGGACATCAACACCCGGGCTTCGTCAGCAATTTTCTCTGCAATTGCCGCATATTCGCTGGCGAAGCCGGCGTTGGTGCGCCAGGCGGCACCAATGCTGCGGGTCACCGACCAGCCTTCGACGTCGAGCAACGCGACATCACCGCCGCGCGACAGTTCCGAACGGACATAGAGTTCCGGCAATATCGCCAGCCCGAGACCCGATGCGACCATTTGCCGAACGCTATCGAGGCTGGTGCCTTCATAATCGCGCAAAAGGTTCATGTCGTGCTGCTGGCACTGGCGTACCACGTCGCGATGGAGGTGGTGCCGACGGTCCAGACTCAGCACCGGCAGTCCTGCGAGATCGGAAAGCACCAGATCCTCCCTCGATGCCAGCGGATGATCCGGCGGCGCGACCAGAATGAGCGGTTCCCGAAACAGCGGTTCGATATGCAGATTCTCGCCCTCGATCGGCAAGGGGCCCAGCAGCATATCGATCGAGCCTTTGGTCAGTTCCATCGCCTGCAGGTCTGGAATGCCCTCGCGCATATAGAAGCGCAGGTCCGGGCGGCTGCGATGCAGCCCCGCGATCACCGGTGGCATCAGATAGGGACCAAGGGTCGGCGAAACCCCGAACCGCAAAATTCCCGCCAGACTGTCGCTTGCCCGCTCCGCCAGATCGCGAATATCCTTCACCTCGACCAGCACATGACGCGCGCGGGAAGCAATCTCCCGGCCGACTGGCGTAAGCTCGGCGCCATGGGTGCGTCGTTCTACCAATGTCACACCCAGTCTCTGTTCGAGCGCGCGCAACTGATGGCTCAGGGTTGGTTGCGAGGCGCCAGCGGCCTGGGCAGCTTTGCCAAAATGGCCATGGTCGGCGACCGCCACGAGATATTCAAACTGGCGTAAAGTCGGCATAGCGCGGTCACTCCATCCTATAGAAGAAATCTATCGCTTTTTACGATTTCATTCGATTGGAGTTATCACGCGATTTGCCTCATATCAACCATATCGCAGTCAAGGTGCGATAAAAAGAGGATATATCGTGGAAGAATATAGCAACAGCCCGGTACAAAAACCCCGCAAGCGGACAACCGGATCGCGGCTGGCCACGGCAATGACGAACAAAGGCGAGCGCTGAAAATGCTGCAGCGCAGCCTGGCCGAACGCATCCGCGAGCATCAACATGGTCCAGCAAACCAGAACACCTAGATCATTTTCCCTTTCCCCCGACAACTGGGGCGGCAGCGCACCCTCAAGCGCTGACCGCCCCGATTTTTCAGAAAGAGGATGATATCCCGATGGTGAAAAAGGCGCGCGCTGCCCTCCAGGAATTTATCAGGCAGGAAACCAGCGCAGGCATCATATTATTTTGCGCTGCAGTGGCCGCAATGGTCGCCATCAATAGCGCGCTCAATCCCTATTATCTCGGCTTCCTCGACATCCCGGTTGCCGTGCAATTTGGTGCGCTGGAAATTGCCAAGCCGCTGTCGCTGTGGATCAACGACGGCCTGATGGCGATCTTCTTCTTTCTTGTCGGACTGGAAGTGAAGCGCGAGCTGCTCGAAGGGCAGCTATCCACTATCGAGCAAGCCTCGCTACCTGTCGTTGCCGCGATCGGCGGCATGGCTGTCCCGGCTCTGATATTCCTCTATTTCAACTGGACGGTGCCGGAAAATATCAACGGCTGGGCGATACCGGCAGCAACCGACATCGCGTTTGCGCTCGGCGTGCTCGCCTTGCTCGGCAAACATGCGCCGCTATCTTTGAAAATCCTGCTGCTGGCGATCGCGATTATCGACGATATCGGTGCGATCATCATCATCGCTTTCTTCTACACCGCAGAAGTATCGACCTTCTCGCTATTGCTCGCCGGTGGCGCAACCGTGATCCTCTTCGCGATGAACCGGCTCGGTGTGATCCGGACCGCACCCTATATATTGGTCGGCACCTTTCTGTGGATCTGCGTCCTGAAATCCGGCGTCCATGCGACCCTCGCCGGCGTGATCGCAGCGCTGGCAATACCGCTCAACGCCAAGGACGGAAGTTCGCCGCTCAAACATCTCGAACATTTCCTGCACCCCTGGACAGCCTTTCTAGTGCTGCCCCTGTTCGCCTTCGCCAATGCCGGCGTGTTACTTGCCGGACTGAGACCGACGGATCTCATGGCACCTCTGGCGCTCGGCATTGCCGCCGGACTGGTCGTCGGCAAGCAAGTCGGCGTGTTCGGCTTCATGTATCTGGCGACGAGAATCGGTCTGGTGAAGCGACCGGACGGAGTCACATGGCTGCAACTTTATGGTCTCGCCTGCCTGACCGGCATCGGCTTCACGATGAGCCTGTTTATCGGCAATCTCGCCTTTGTCGATCCGGGCCAGATCGAAACCGTCAAACTGGGCGTGATCAGCGGTTCGCTGATTTCCGGTCTGCTCGGCTATTGCCTGCTGCGCTTCCTGTCATCATCAGGCTGTGACAATCGCAACATGGCAGCTGAAGGTGATGAATTTCCCGCCCGATAATGGTCAATCGAATCTGTCGGCATTCGCCGCAAAGCGTGATAGAGCGCAGGGATGAAACGGCAACTCTATCTGCTGGCCGGACTGGCTTCGCTGGCACTGGGCAGCATCGGCATTCTGTTGCCACTGCTACCAACGGTGCCCTTCATGATCCTTGCGGCCTTCTGCTTCGCCAATAGTTCGCCGCGGCTCGAAGCCTGGCTGGTCGAGCATCGCATCTTCGGCCCCCATATCAAGAACTGGCGCGACCGGCGAGCGATCACCCGGCGCGGAAAATGGTCGGCGACGGTCGCCTTTGCGGTCAGTTGCGTGATCGCACTGCTCTTTGTCAAACTGCCGTGGAATCTCATTCCGATAGCCGCCGCGTTGATCAGCGGCAGCTGGATCTGGACCCGCAACGAGCCCGATCCATCGAAATTACCGGCGCGACCCCCTTCGCATAAAGAATAGTTTCCGCTGCGCGCGAATATGATAATCTCCGCTTGAATCTAGGAGAAAAAAATGTCGCGGCAGCAATTGTTGGAAATGACCCGTTCACTGGTTGAGCATGGCAAGGCGGATACGATGGAGCTGGTCGATGACGTGGTCGCAGTGCCCGCATCCGACTATACCGACGAAGCGCGTTTCGAGCGCGAGAAAGAACTGATCTTCAAGCGCCTGCCGCTCATGATGGCGCCATCCTGCGAACTGCCCGAGCCGGGCTGTTACAAGGCGATGGAAATGGCCGGCATCCCGGTGCTGATGACGCGGCAGAAGGATGGCACCGCACAGGCCTTTCTCAACAGCTGCACCCATCGCGGCAATCCGGTGGCCCAGGGCAGCGGCAAGGCGTCGCGCTTCACCTGCGGCTATCATGGCTGGACCTTCAAGAATGATGGCGAATTGCTCGCAATTGCCTCCCCGAAAGATTTCGGGACCGTCGACAAGGCGGCTTTCTGTCTGCAGAAATTCCCGACGCTGGAGCGGGCCGGTCTGATCTGGGCGACGCTCGATCCGGACAGCACGCTTGATATCGAATCCTATCTCTGCGGCTATGACAGCCTGCTCGAACATTTCGGCTTCGACGGCTGGCACCTGTTTGATCAGCGGACCATTCCGGGGCCGAACTGGAAGACCGCCTATGACGGCTATCTCGACTTCTATCACCTGCCGGTGCTGCACAAGGACACGTTCGGCGCGGATTTCTTCAACCGGGCCAATTATTTCTCCTGGGGCCCGCATCAGCGCCTGTCCTCGCCATCGAAATTCATTCAGAAAACCGGCAGCGACGAGAAGCTTGATCTCACCGAGATGGACGAAAAAGACTGGCCGATCGACGCACTGTTACAGGGCGTCTGGACGATCTTCCCGCATATCTCGATCGCCAGCTTCTATGGTGGCGGCGGGCGCGGGGCGATGATATCCCAGCTATTCCCTGGCAAGACCGTTGGCGAGAGTTTCACCACGCAATTTTACGTGATGGAGAATGAACCGACCGACGATGCTGTCCGGCAAGGCGCACGAGAGCAGTTTGATTTTCTGGAAGTTGTGGTTGCCGAAGAAGATTATAAGACCGGAAAACGCCAGCATGAATCGCTGCAATCGGGCCTGATCGACAAGGTCTGGTTTGGCCGCAACGAAGGCGGCGGACAGGCCTTCCACCAATGGGTGGACCGTTTGACCGAGGCGGATGATGCCGAACTGAACCGGATTTTTGCGCCGCAGCTGCAAGCAGCGGAGTGATCCGGACCAGGCCCCGGTTCAGACGTTGCGATATTCCCTGACCGGGGGCAGCGCCTCTTTCCATTTGGGTTGCTCGGCGCGCAGTTTTTCGAGCATCTTCTCCCAATAGGCGTCGGCCTTGCCCTTGAACCGGATATCGAAATCTTCCTCGGTTCTGAATTCGAGCAGCTCGACGCCTTTATCACCGATCGTATAGGTATAAGGCGTGCCGGCGGGCAGAAAAAATCCGTCGCCCGCGGCCATTTCCTCGGTACCCATCCGGATATCGCCGCTGATCAGATAATAGAGGCAATCGCTGTCATGGCTATGCAGCGGTAACGGGTAACCGGGTTTGAACCAGACATAGTGGAGCGAAAAGCCAAAGCCGCTGAACAAGCATTTCAGCACAGCGCCCTCGCCTATGCCCGCTTCGCCAAGCCGGGCCGCGCCGTCCAGAATCACCGGATCGTCATCGGCATAGGTCATATGACCCGCCTCATCGAGACTGGGCGCATCCTTGCCCCTGAATATTCGCAGGACTTTTAAAGGCTCAGGCTTTTTGGGATTAGAGGTGCCAGCGTCTTTCATATATACCTCCGGACCAGGTTGAATCAGCAACCTAGCAGCACATGCATCCTCGGGAAAAGCAGAGAAATTACTGGGAGCTTCTTATTTGGCCGGATATTTGGCAACATAATGGTTAAAAACCGCCAGGTTGAGCAGGTTTTTAAAGGCGCAACCCATGCCGTGCTTGCTATGCTGGACGACTTCCGCCTCAAGCGCGCTGAGTCCCGGTAGCGTCAGCCAGCACAAGGTGCCCGGAGTCGTTGCCAGCAAGGCGTCACAGGCAAATCCGGCAAGCGACATATCCGTCACTTCCACCGAAAAACTGCTGGAGCAGGAAAACCGCATTTTCGCCGGAATCGAAAGCCGCTGGCGCGGAGCACATCGATCTTCGGCAGAAGCGATAGCATAAGACATGCGCTGAACGTCGTCATTTGCCACTGCCGAAGGCATGTGGGTTGTCGAATCTGGCATTTCAGTCTCCTGAGCGTGGTCCTCGCTTTGGCGATGCCGCCATAGCCGCTACCCCATTAGCGACAGCCCTAAATACCCGCATATGTGTGAACTCTGCCTTTCCCCTCGCGGTAAACAGACATCCATTCCTCGTTAACCATCTTTGAATTTGCATTGCCGCGGTACAATCACGCTTGCCGAAATCATCGGGGGACGCTAAGGCGCGCGAACCGGCTGTTTCGCAAGGGCGATACGGCCCGTACAGGAGTGTAGCTCAGTTGGTAGAGCATCGGTCTCCAAAACCGAGGGCCCACGGTTCGAGTCCGTGCACTCCTGCCATTTTTCCCGCCAATATACTGAAATCTTCATGCCCCAGTTTATTTCCGCCATCAGCCTGATTGTTCCCGACTATGATCAGGGACTCGAATTTTATATTGGCCTGATGGGGTTTGAACTGATCGAAGACACGCCACTGGACGAGGACAAGCGCTGGGTGCTGGTCGCCCCGCCAGGCAGCACCGAAACCCGTCTTTTGCTGGCCCGCGCAACCAACGAGGCTCAGGAAGAAGTTATCGGCGAACAGGCCGGAGACCGTGTCTTCCTGTTTCTGGAAACCTATGATTTCGACGGTGATTTCGCAATCATGCAACGCGCCGGCATCGATTTTCTCGAAGAACCCCGCGAGGAAATCTACGGCAAGGTCGTCAAGTGGCGCGATCCGTTCGGAAACAAATGGGATCTCATCGAACGCTATTGAGGCCTATCGCTCGATATCGAGAGCGCCTGCGATCATGCCCCATATCTGATGCGTGAGCTTCGCCGGATCCGGCCGCGGGCGCATGCCCATAGCGTGCATGATCCCGCTGCGTATCGCTCCGGTAATCGCCGCGCCGGCTAAGGTAGGGTCTATATGGGTGCCAATGTCACCGCGTTTGATCCCGGATCGGATGTTGCGGATTGCCATTTCAATCATTTCTTCGTGACGCGCGGACTCAACCGCCGCGACCTGGTTGGTCTGGGCCATTTTTCCGAGAATGACCGGAGCCATCGGGTCATTATAGAGAAATTCTGCAGCGGCCATTAGCCGGCGTTTCTCGCGTACGCGCCATGTGATATCGGGATCGATATATTGGTTCACGACATGGTTGTAGCGATCATAAAAGGCATCGATGATCGCGCCGAGCATGCCGGATTTGGAACCGAAATAATGATAGGCGAGGCCGACCGATACGCCAGCTTGCTCGGCAACCTGCCCCATTTCAAGTTCGCCGTCACCTTCGCGCAATATCATTTCTGCAGCGGCCAGAATCTTGGCGGCGCGCAACATCTTGCGATCGGAATTTTCGGCGGATTTGCTCTGAACGGCGATTGCCTGTCTCCTTGTCCATTCGGCTGCATTTTCCTAGCAACAATTTGAATTGAATTCAATTCAAATTGTTGCTAGGAAAATGCTCAACGTCGAATCGAGGAGCGGGCCGATGAATGTCGAAAGCAGGATCGAAACATCCAGGGTGGATTTGAGCCCCTATTTGCACGGTCGCAGTTTCGAAGATGCATGGGAGCAGTTTCAGGAGGAGGGCTATGTCATCTTCACCGATGTCCTGAGCTCCGGGCAGCTGGAACAACAACGCGCGGCGCTCAAACCATGGATCGATGCCGATATCCGCGGTCGCAACAATTTCGAAGGTTCGCAGTCCAATCGGATTTACGGGATGCTCGACAAGGATCCGGTATTTGCCGATCTGATATCCCATCCGTTGCAACTGGCCTTTGCCGAACGGGAGCTGGGCGAAAGCTGCCTGCTCTATGCCTGTCTGGCGATAAACCTGCATCCCGGAGAAACCGTCCAGCCCTGGCATTTTGATGACAGCCATTGTGGTCTGGCCCGGCCGCGCGATCCGCTCAGCCTGTCGACTTTCTGGTCGATCAGCGAAACGACCGAGACAAATGGCGCCACTGAAATCATTCCGGGCAGCCACAAATGGGGGGACGAACAGCCTGCCGGCGCCAACCGCGGTTCCGATTTCAAAACGGGCGTCACGGACAAAAAAGACGGCGGCAAGGATGACCATCCCGACATGATAAAGGCGACCATGCCGGCTGGCTCCTTGATGATCGCAAAAGGAACTTTATGGCATCGCGGCGGCGGCAATGATTCCGATGCCCATCGCCTGATAGTGACGCCGCAATTCTGCAAGGGATGGTGCCGGCCGCTGGAGCAGCAATTGCTCGCGGTATCGCCTGAAAAAGTAGCGCGCTTCCCGAAGCGGGTGCAGGAACTGCTGGGTTACAATATCCACCCGCCCTTCATGGGTTATGTCGACGGCATGCACCCGAGCCGGAAATTGTCGGACGGAACGGCCTGACCGACGAATTTGTCGACCAATTTGTCTGTTTCCGAGGGAGATTATCTATGAAAGCCTTGGAGAGCGACGCACCGCTGATCGTCTATATCGACATCAAAAGCCCCTATGCCTTTGCCGCCATCCAGCCCACGCTGGCGCTGGAGCAAGCGCTGGACATGCGTTTTGACTGGCGACCGCTCACCCTCGATATCCCCAGCTATCTGGGATCGGCGCGCAAAAGCAAAGGCAAAGTCGTAGAAAGCACCCGCAGCGCGAGCCAGTGGGAGCGGATCAAATATGGCTATCGCGACGCGCGCCGCTATGTCGAGCGTCAGGGGCATATTCTCAAGGGTACCGAGAAAATATGGGATTCATCGATCGCCAATATCGGGATTTTATGGGCGATGCAGAAGGATCGCGACCGGCTCGGCGACTATCTGCAAACCGTCTATCCGCCCTTCTGGCGGCGCGAACTGGATATCGAGGATGTGACGGTCATCGCAGCAACCCTTGAGCCGGCCGGCATCGACTCGACCGGTTTTGCCGCCTTTCAGCAAGGCGAAGGCCGCGCGCAGCATGACGCGCTCCAAGCTCAACTCCACCCGGCCGGCATTTACGGCGTCCCAACCTATGTCTTTGACGGCACGATCCTGTTTGGGCGCGAACATTTGCCTTATGTCCGCTGGCACCTGACTGGACGGAACGGCCCTGCCCCCGATATCGCCTACGAGATTGACACAATGGAGGCGCAACCATGCTGACCGTCACCATCGATTTCAAATCGCCTGCATCCTGTCTGGCGCTCGAACCGACACTGGATCTGGCGCGGGAAACCGGCGTGCAGATTGAATGGCTGCCCTTCTCGGTGCGGCCGTTTTTGATCCCCGAAGAGAAGGCCGAAGAAACGGTGGGCGAACGTCACCGCCGCGTCCGCGCCCTCTCCCAGCGCGATACCTGGCTGCATTATGCAGCGGTTCAGGGCCGCGACATGCATTTCGCAGAGACGCCTGCCGGCAGCGATGCCGCGCTGGCAGCACTGGCCGGCATCGATGGCGATCCCGTCCCGTTCATCCGCGCCGCCTTTGCCGCTTACTGGAGCGAACAGGCAGACCTCGACGATGAAACGGTCGTGGCGGCCCTGCTCTCTTCGGTGCAAAAGCACGTCCCCGACCCGCAATCGGCAAGTGAAAAACTGCTTTCGATTCGAGCCCGGGCGGAAGAATATGGTATTTTCGAATCACCATCTTATCTGATTGCCGACCAGTTGTTCGTTGGCCGCGAGCATCTTCCGTGGATACGGTCCCTGATCGAAGCGGCCAAAGTCGCGTAAAATCCCACTCTTTTCTTGCGAATCCGGGAATCTGCGGTTAAAGGGCTGGTTCTTTCCGAAATCATGCATATATCCGAACACGGTCAAACGACTGACACCCGGAGTTTATGCGGAAACCGGGAAGCGAATTTAAGGAATCAAGCATGGCGAAAGTCAATCCAGGCGAATTCATGAATCAGGTCAAGGCCGAGACCAATAAGGTCGTCTGGCCAACATGGCCCGAGACCGTCCGTACGGCGATCCTCGTGCTGATCATGACGACTATTCTCGGATTGTTTTTTCTGGGTGTTGATTCGGTTTTTAACGGGCTTGTCGCCTGGCTCTTGAGCCTCGCTTAATTCCCAACAGATTTTTAGGTTATTCGCATGGCACGCTGGTACATCATTCACGCTTATTCGGGCTTTGAACACAAGGTCAAGGAAGCCATCGAGGCTGACGCCAAGCGTCTCGGCCTGACCGAACTGGTCGAGGATATCGAAGTCCCGACCGAGACCATTACCGAAGTCAAACGCGGCAAGAAAATCCAGTCCGAACGGAAATTCTTCCCCGGCTATGTGCTGGCGAAGCTGGAAATGACCGATGATGTTTATCACCTGGTCAAGAACCAGCCCAAGGTTACCGGATTTCTCGGCAGCAGCGGCAAGCCGCAGGCGATCAGCGAATCCGAAGCTGCCCGCATTCTCAACACCAAGGAAGAAGCGGCCAACGCTCCGAAAGAACGGATCACGGTCAGCTACGAAATCGGCGACGAGGTCAAGGTCAAGAGCGGCCCGTTCAACAGCTTCAATGGCATTGTCGAGGAACTCGATTTCGACAAGAACAAGGTTAAGGTTTCCGTGTCCATCTTCGGTCGCGCAACCCCGGTCGAACTGGACTTCGGCGAAGTCGACCTGATCAGCTAGCACTGTCTCTCGCACTTGATCCGGCTTCGCCCTGCTTGTCCTGACGATGTCGAGGCGCTTGCGGAGCTCGGCAAAGCCACATTCACCAGCGCCTTCGGGACTCTGTATTCAAGCAACGATCTGGCCAGCTTTCTGGCGCAGACGCATTCCGAAGCCCGCATCGCTTCGAACATAGCCGACGCCCAGACCGTCTATCGTCTGGCAGAAGACGAGGCCAGCGGCGCTTTGGTCGGTTATTGCAAGATTTCCACCCGAATCGGCGTCGATTATGATCCGGGCAAGGCCAGCGCGATCGAACTGTCGCAACTCTATCTCGACGATAGCCAGTTTGGCACCGGCCTGGCCGGGCAGTTTATGGACTGGGTCATTGCCAGCGCCCGCGAACGAGACTGCGAGGAGATCATCCTGAGCGTCTATGCCGACAATTTCCGCGCACAGGCCTTTTATCACCGCTATGGCTTTGAGCATATTGCCGACACGACGTTCATGGTCGGCGATCATTGTGATGCAGAATTTCTGTACCGGCTGACGCTCCGCGATTGAGAGCGCTGCCCCGCTTTCCCGAATCGCTTGCCAATCTGCCGAACTTCCCTTATGCGGCCCGCGTTATCGCGAAAAAGGCGATGGCTCCATCGTGGGAAGAGACACCAGTCTCTGTTTGACCACTTAATTTGATCCGACCCCCTGGGCCCGCTCGTCCCGAGCTTGTCGAAGGACGGAAATAGAAAGAAAAGGACAGCCAAATGGCTAAAAAAATTGATGGCTACATCAATTTGCAAGTGCCCGCCGGTACTGCAAATCCATCCCCGCCAATCGGCCCAGCATTGGGTCAGCGCGGCGTCAACATCATGGATTTCTGTAAAGCGTTTAACGCCGCAACAGACAAGCTTGAAAAAGGCACGCCGATCCCGACGAAGATTACCGTCTATTCGGATCGCAGCTTCACCTTTGAAACCAAGACACCACCAGCCAGCTACCTGATCAAGAAGGTCGCCAAGCTGAAAAAAGGTTCAAGCGAACCAGGCAAAGTTTCTGGCGGGTCGATCAAGACTTCGCAGATCAAGGAAATTGCCGAAACCAAAATGGCCGACCTCAATGCCAACAGCATTGAACAGGCTATGAAAATCATTGCAGGCAGCGCGCGCTCGATGGGCGTCGATGTGGTGGAGGGATAAGAATATGAAAAAACTCTCCAAAAAAATGCAGACGATCAATGCAAAAGTTGATCGCGAAAAACTGTACAGCATCGATGAAGCAATCAAGACGCTGAAAGGCCTCGCTTCGACTTCCAAATTTGACGAAACGCTGGATATCGTGATCAACCTCGGTGTTGATCCTCGCCATGCTGACCAGATGGTCCGCGGCGTGATCTCGCTGCCAGCCGGAACCGGCAAAACAGCGCGCGTTGCCGTCTTCGCCAAGGATGCGAAAGCAGACGAAGCCAAGGCAGCCGGTGCCGATACCGTTGGCGCTGAAGATCTGATGGAAGCCATGCAAGCCGGCGATCTCAACTATGATCGCGTTATCGCAACCCCTGACATGATGGGTGTTGTCGGTCGTCTCGGTAAGGTTCTTGGTCCCAAAGGCCTGATGCCAAACCCGAAACTTGGTACGGTGACCCCGAATGTCGCGCAAGCGGTCAAGGACGCCAAGGGCGGACAGATCGAATATCGCGTCGAAAAAGCCGGGATCATCCACAACGGCATCGGCAAGACCAGCTTCTCCGAAGCCGATCTGCGCAAGAATTTCGATGCACTGGTTACCACCGTGGTCAAGGCAAAGCCAGCTGGCGCCAAGGGCAAATATGTCCGCAAAATCGGTCTGAGCACAACCATGGGGCCAGGCCTCAAGATTGATCTCGGCGAGATTGAAGGCGCTTAATTGGTCACGCGTCGCCCGGGCGAAAGCCGGGATGACGTAACAAGCTGTTAGAAAAAGGCCGGGTGCAAGCCCGGCCTTTTTTCATGCCCCGGATATATGATAAGGACCGTTATGACGATATTGCAGATCAGCGCGGACCTATCCTACCGCCTCCCCGCGCCCTGCACGATATTGGTCCAGGTCGAAGCGGCCGCAACCGCCGACCAGATATTGACGAGCAGCGAAATGCTTGTCGGACCAACAGACAGCAAGTCCCTTGTCCCGGCCCATGACGGCGTCGGCACCCGGCTGTGGACCACGCAGCAGGAAAAGCTCGATATCTCATATGATGCGCTGGTGACAATCGACCGCGCCAATCCCGATTTTGCCACCCTGCCCGCGACCGCGTTGAATGACTTGCCCGGCCACGCCGTGCCTTATCTGTTCAACTCGCTCTATTGTTCGGTCAATGCTTTCGATCAGGTGGTGACCGGTGAATTTTCCGGTCTGAGCGGTGGCCCGCTAGTGGCGGCCATGGCCGCCTACATCGAACAGACCATGACCTACGGATCGGACGCGGACAACGTCCACAGCAACGCCGAGCAATGTTTTGCCGCGCGCAAGGGCGTGTGCCGCGACTATGCCCATATCATGATCAGCATGGCCCGCGCGGCCAATATCCCGGCGCGCTTCGCCAGCACCTATGCGCCCGATGTCCGGCCGCAGGATTTTCACGCCGTGCCGGAGGTGTTTCTCGATGGCCGCTGGCATCTGGTAGACCCCACCGGCATGGCGAAGGCGTCGGATATGGCCGTGATCGGCATCGGACGCGACGCCACCGACGTCTCTTTCCTCACCGCCTTCGGCAGCATGAATATGGTCGAGCAACGGGTAAGCGTAGCGCGCGCCTGAACCCCACGATCAATTTCCGGCTTTCAAACCGGAGCACTTTTCCGTTAGACTTGTCACCGACGCAATCCCCGGGAGAGAAATATGCACAAGGGTTCATGCCTCTGCGGCGCCATAAATATAGAAGTCGCTGGCGACCTGCCCGAAGCCGACGCCTGCCACTGCAGCCAGTGCCGCAAGCAGTCCGGCCATTACTGGGCGTCGATCGACGTGCCGACCAGCGTCGTGACGATCAGCGGCGAGGAGCATATCCGCTGGTATCAGTCGTCTGAAAAAGTCCGTCGCGGCTTCTGCGACACCTGCGGCGCCTTCCTGTTCTGGGACCCGATCCATCACGACAAGATCGCCATCGCCATGGGCTGTCTCGACCAGCCGACCGACACAAAAATCTGGAGTCATATCTTTGTCGGTGACAAGGGCGACTATTACGAGATCGAACCGGGGGTTTTGCAGCGCGACCAATAGCCCGTCGCCCGGGTACATATTTCTGAAATAATTGAGTCGCCGAACCTTCACATAATCAAAGCTCGCACGTCATTTATCCAGCCTATTGCCCCTGACCGAGGCGATGGGGATTAGCTGATTCTGCTCCGCATCGTTTGAACAAAAGCTTCAAATCCAAAGTCTGCGGAGACAAATCCATGTTGAATAAGCAATTCCGTTCTGTTCTTTTCGCCAGTGCAGCAGCGCTCGCGGTAAGTGCCTGTGGCGCCGATGATGTCGCATCGCCGGGTGAAGGCAATCTGGTTATCCTGCCGACGCCGGCTCCAACCCCCACACCGGCCCCGACGCCCACCCCGACGCCAGTAGCCGGAACGCCGGCGACCGATTGTCCGGTCGGTACAGCCAATGTCGGAACCATCACCACCGGCAATGGCGAACAGGCTCGCAACTGTCAGGTATCGGGCATCATTCAGGGTAATTTGGTTCTTCCCAAACGCGCCTCGACCGAGAACACTGTATATTCCCTGTCCGGCGGCGTTGAAGTCGGCGTTGACGGCGGCGCGCAGGGCATTTTGACAATCGAACCCGGTGTAACCATCTTTGGTTCTTCCGGCGGCGACTTCCTGCTCGTAAACCGCGGATCTCAGCTTTTTGCCGAAGGAACGGCATCTGCTCCGATCATCTTCACCTCACGCCAGAATATATTGGGTACAGCCGGTGTTGACAGCATCGGACAATGGGGCGGGATCGTTATTCTTGGCCGCGCACCTATTTCCGATTGTGCTACCGGCGGCGCATCCAACCCGGGCGGCGCTCGTGCCGATTGTGAAGCGATTGTCGAAGGACCTTCCAACGCGGTGTACGGCGGTACTCTGCCAACCGACAGCAGCGGCCGGATGTCCTATATGCAGGTTCGCTATCCCGGCTTTGAGGTTTCCCCGGGCAACGAGCTGAACGGCATCACGATGGCCGGTGTCGGCAGCGGAACCTTCTTCCAGAATATCCAGGTCCACAACAGTTCCGACGATGGCGTCGAATGGTTCGGCGGTCGGGTCAACGGCAAAAACCTGGCCTTTACCGGCATCGACGATGACTCGGTCGATTCGGACTCGGGCTATCAGGGCGCCAATCAGTTTGTGCTGGCGGTTCAGCGCGTTGGCGGCGGCGACCATGTCATGGAAGCCGATTCAAACGGCGACGAAGATGCCGAGCCACGCCAGCGCCATCTGCTCGCGAACGTCACTTTCGTTTCGAGCGGTCAGGATCATGTCATCCTTCTGCGCGGCGGTGGGGACTACGAGTTTTACAATAGCGTCTTCAACAGCGCCGCAGCGTGCATCGACATCGACAGCGCCACGACCATTCAGGCAGCGGGCGCAGCCGCGGACGAAAATGGTCCGCCGGTTTTCCAGTCGCTGTTCATGAGCTGTGCGACGTCATTTGTTGACGACGGGAATATCACGGTGGCGCAGATCCAGACGATTTTCAATGCCGGTACCAACAACACGGCAAGCGGAACGTCCACTCTGGCCAATGCTTCGGCGGCCTTCCCGTTCATCAACGGTGCCAATGAAAATGGCGTAACGCCTTTCGCCGCAAGCGGAGCCAGCGGCTTCTTTGAAGACGTCGCCTATATCGGCGCGGTCAAGGACGCGAATGATGCCCGTTTCAAGGGCTGGACATGCGGCCTCTACGCCAATGACTGCATTGTCGCTCCGACGATTGGCTAAATTCAAACTTCTACAGGGGATGGCGGCTCATTCGGGCCGTCATCCCGTTTTTTATTCATGACGAGGATCTGATCCGATGAAAATGCGCGCATCGCTTACCGCCAGCTTGATGTTGGGAACAATATTGGCCTCTCCGGCGGCCTATGCCCAGACTGTCAACGAGACAGAAAGTCTGGATGTTGAACGGCCAGGCGAGGAGGCAGTCGACATTTCGGCGCCCGGCAGCAGCGGAAATATGATCGTCGTGCGCGGCCAGTTCATACCCGATCCCGTCCGCGCCACGGCCGAGGTCGTATCGGTCCTCGGTGAAGCCGAAATTGCCCGCACGGCAGACGGCGATATCGCCGGATCATTGCAGCGGGTCACCGGTTTGAGCGTCGTCGGCGGGCGCTTTGTTTTTGTTCGCGGCCTTGGCGAACGCTATTCACTGGCGCTGCTGAACGGGCTTCCCCTTCCTTCTCCGGAACCGCTGCGCCGTGTTGTCCCGCTCGATCTCTTTCCGACCAGCGTCATTGCATCGACCGTCGTCCAGAAAAGCTATTCGGCCAATTATCCCGGTGAATTTGGCGGCGGGGTTATCAACCTGACCACCAAGGCCACGCCCGACGAGCCGTTTCTCAAATTCAGCACCAGTCTGAGCGGCGACAGCGAAACCACCGGCAAGCTCGGCTATACATATGATGGATCGG
>TARA_R110000787_G_scaffold28730_7_pt1 | contig 26443 bp, 27 predicted proteins | sample TARA_R110000787 | Tara Oceans TARA_R110000787 (sample SAMEA4397920) | marine metagenome | biome: Polar Biome; feature: [DCM] deep chlorophyll maximum layer (ENVO:01000326); material: water (ENVO:00002006), including particulate matter (ENVO:01000060) such as... | depth 35 m | reverse complement strand
TGGCTGACCAGGCACGGATTAACCGTAAGGAATTCGTAGACAACTATCGCGGTTACGAGCTTGATCCGAACTGGATGGAGCGTATGGCCGAGAAGTCCGGCCGTGGCTGGCAGATGTTCATCGAACGCTCGGCTGACAAGGTCGACGAGCTGCGCTCGGATATGGCGCAGGTCGGGCAATATGTTGGTTTGGATATCTCCGAATTCCGTCGCATCGTACAGCAGGTTCAGAAGGGCGAAAAAGAGGCCCGTCAGGCCAAGAAGGAAATGGTCGAGGCGAACCTGCGTTTGGTCATCTCGATCGCCAAGAAATACACCAACCGCGGTTTGCAGTTCCTTGATCTTATCCAGGAAGGCAACATCGGCCTGATGAAGGCTGTCGACAAGTTTGAATACCGTCGCGGCTACAAGTTTTCGACCTATGCGACATGGTGGATCAGGCAAGCGATCACGCGGTCGATCGCGGATCAGGCGCGTACCATCCGTATTCCTGTGCACATGATCGAAACGATCAATAAACTGGTCCGTACCGGTCGTCAGATGCTGCACGAGATCGGCCGCGAGCCGACGCCGGAGGAACTGGCCGAAAAGCTGCAAATGCCTTTGGAAAAGGTTCGCAAGGTGATGAAGATCGCCAAGGAACCGATTTCGCTGGAAACACCCATCGGCGACGAAGAGGACAGCCAGCTCGGTGATTTCATCGAGGACAAGAATGCCGTGCTGCCCTTGGACAGCGCCATTCAGGAAAACCTCAAGGAAACGACGACACGGGTGCTGGCATCACTTACCCCGCGTGAGGAACGTGTTTTGCGGATGCGCTTTGGCATTGGCATGAATACCGACCATACTTTGGAAGAAGTTGGCCAGCAGTTCAGTGTTACGCGTGAGCGTATTCGCCAGATCGAGGCAAAAGCGCTGCGTAAGCTCAAGCATCCAAGTCGTTCGCGCAAGTTGCGGTCGTTCCTGGATCAGTAAACGGTCAACGATTGGTTTAGAACAAGGGGCGGATGTTTTGGCATCCGCCCCTCTGCGTTCCAGCCGTTTTGCATTCGACCGGATGGTGGTCGCAATGCGGCAAAACCTACGCATTCGATCGCACTGCGATGCTTCGCGGCCGGCTGCAAGACCGGGTCGCGGAATGTTGTCCGGTCGGGGCAATGACAAAGCTGTGATTTTGCGAACGGTGAAACCATCCTTATCTCATGGTATCAATCTGTTCAGGAGCACCCGATGCGACGTATATTGGTTTCGGCAGTGCTGGTGGTTCTGCCTCTTGCTGCTGTGGCACAACCCTACACTGCGATAAATCGGCTCAAAGTTGTGCCGTTGACGGCCGCCGGGGATTTCGAAGTGATCGAAAATTACGGCGAAGGTCCACGGGGGATCTGGTGCGCCGCTGCAAGTTTCGCCCGCGACCGGTTGGGCGCAGGAGGTCCGGCAGAACTCTACGTCAAATCCTCTCGGGGGCGATCAGTCAGCGGGTTAGGGCGCACCAGCGTCGTATTCACATTGAATCGCTCAGACCTGTTGGTGGCCCCCTCGAAATCATACTCGATATCCGTTAACCAACCTGGCCTTAGCCTGCCGGTAGGCCATGCTGTTCAGTTCTGTCAGGATTATATAATTCCGACACATATCTTTTAGCACGAGGGTTGATCATGATTCGTTGTACCATGTTTGCGCTTATCGCCATGTTGGCCGCCGGTCCTTCGAGCGCGAGCAACTACATATCCGATGGCAGTCTTGAATTCGCGCCACTGCCCGACGGCGTACAGATAACCGGATATACCGGACGGGGGGCCCGGGGAACGTGGTGTGCGGCCGCGGATTATGTGGTGAACCGGCTTGATGCACGGCGGAGCCAGAAACTCTATGTGAGTGAGCCGCTCGCAAAGGGTTTTGGTCGCTCAAGCGCTGTAGGCTTTACGCTGAACCCGGCCCATCTGACGCCGTCCAATGTTTTCATAGTCGGCGGATCATTGACGCGGCGAGGGTCGGCGATGACCATCAGCCACGCGCTGGCGTTCTGCCCCGACGTCACTTTGCCAATTCGCTAGCCGCCAAAGGAGGGCGAAGTTTAGCCCGATGACTGGTTCATGATCACAGATTTCAAAGTATTCACGCAGGGGCAGGGCCTGTATGAATTCACCGACGACATCAGGCGGTGGCTGGCGGGCCAACGCGATGGGTTGCTGACCTTGATGGTGCAGCATACGTCCGCGTCACTTTTGATCCAAGAGAACGCCGACCCCGACGTGCAAAGGGACTTGTTGGCCTTTTTTCAGCGCCGCGTACCACCATCAACGGATCCGTCCATGACTTTCCTGCGTCACACTGCCGAAGGGCCGGATGATATGCCCGCCCATATCAAGGCGGCGATTTTGCCGGTCAGCCTCGGTATTCCCGTCAGGGCGGGCCAGATGATGCTGGGCCAATGGCAGGGCATCTATCTCTTCGAACACCGCGACGCGCCTCATACCCGGCGCGTCGCGGCCCATTTCGCTTGATTGGTCAGCCGGTAGGCATAAGATGAATCTCGCGTATTGCGGCACGCGCGGGGGCGTCAAGTGCGTGCATGACCGCGGCTGCGACATCGTCGGGGTGCAGCTTGTCCGGTTTTTCTTCGTCAAAGAACGGCGTGTTTACCATGCCGGGGGAAACGACCATGCACCGCCCGCCCCACTCGGCCATCTCATCGGCTAGGTTGCCGGCAAACCCGTGGATAAAGAATTTTGTCGCGCCGTATATCGACCCTTTGATATGCCTGCGCCCGGCTGCGGACCCGGTTACGATATATTGTCCGGTTGTCTTACGCAGATAGGGCATCGCAAGATGCGCCGTGTAGAGCGCTCCCATTATGTTCAGATCGACCATCGCTTTCCACTCTTCGGGGTTGCCGTTCTAAGTCCCCCTTTTCGACGTTCCTTTGCCAGCATTGGCAAACACCGCATCCAATTGGCCGAACCGGTCAACCAGCCTTTCGATTGCGTCGCGCTGATCTTCATAAACCGTGGCATCGCCGGTCAGCACCATGGCCTGTTCGCCAATCTCAGCGGCCAATTCGTCAAGCTTTGCCCGGCTGCGTGCGAAAAGGCCCACATTCCAACCTGCATGTGCTGCAGCGCGGGCGGTCGCCGCACCAATGCCGCTGGATGCGCCGGTGATGAATAACGTCTTGCTCATGGGATACCCTATCTGTCTTGAACTACGCAGGGTAAACGCGTGGCAGGAAAGATGGTTCAGGTGGCCCGGTTGCCCTACAACATCTAGCTGCGCATTTCGCCTCTACCCAAAACCTCGCATAGGCCCTATAGTTATAGACAAGAGGGCGATGTGCCCCACAAGTGAGGCAGATCAGATAATAAAGGGGACCGGCCATGCGCTGCCCGTTTTGCGGAAATATCGACACACAAGTAAAAGACAGCCGCCCGGCAGAGGATCACGTATCCATCCGGCGCCGTCGCTTTTGCCCGGCATGCGGCGGCCGCTTCACCACCTACGAACGCGTGCAGCTGCGCGATCTTGTGGTGATCAAGACCTCCGGCAAACGAGAAGACTTCGACCGCGACAAGCTCGAACGCTCGATCCGCATTTCCATGCAGAAACGGCCAATTGACCCCGAACGCATCGACCAGATGATCAGCGGGATCGTGCGTCGTCTCGAAAGCATGGGCGAAACTGATATAGGGTCAAAACAGATCGGCGAGATCGTGATGGAAGCCTTGGCGCGTATCGACACCGTCGCATATGTGCGGTTCGCCAGCGTGTACAAGAACTTCCAGGCCGCGGATGATTTCGACAAGTTCGTTCAGGAACTGCGGCCCGATACCCCCACGGAAGAATAACATGTCACAAGACGCCCGCTATATGGCGTTGGCCCTGTCGTTGGGCCGACGCGGGCAGGGCAGTGTTTGGCCAAACCCGGCTGTGGGATGCGTGATCGTCAACAACAACCGCGTGGTCGGTCGTGGCTGGACCCAACCCAGCGGCAGGCCTCACGCAGAAACCCATGCGCTGTCCCAGGCGGGTGCGGCGGCTTATGGGGCGGTGGCCTACGTCACCCTTGAACCCTGCGCCCACACCGGTAAAACCCCGCCCTGCGCTCAAGCTTTGATCAATGCAGGGGTGGCCCGTGTTGTCATCGCCTGTACCGACAGCGACCCCCGCGTCAGCGGCCGTGGCGTGGAAATGCTCAAAGCGGCCGGTATATGCGTCGAAACCGGCCTGCTCGAAGCTGAAGCCCGCGCCGACCACGCGGGATTTTTCCTGCGCATCAACGACGGCCGCCCGATGCTTTCCCTCAAGCTGGCCACCAGCGTCGACGGTCGTATCGCCACCGCATCGGGCGAGAGCCAGTGGATCACCGGTGCCACGGCCCGACGTATGGTGCACGGCCTGCGAAGCCGCCACGACGCGGTGATGGTCGGTGGCGGAACCGTGCGCCAGGATGACCCCAGTCTGACCGTGCGCGACCTCGGCATCGACCGTCAGCCCACGCGCATTGTCATTTCCAACGGCCTCGATATCCCCTTGGACTCCAGGCTCGCGCAAACTGCCGCAGACATCCCGTTGATCCTGTGCCACGGTCCCGAAGCGCGGAAAAACCACATTCGCGACTGGCAGGACAGGGGGGCAACGCTGCTGTCATGTGACGCGCGGCAGGGTTACGTCGATCCTGTTGACATGATGCAAAAACTGGGCGCCTGCGGCCTGACCCGCATCTTCTGCGAGGGTGGCGGCCAAATCGCCGCTTCCCTGTTGACATTTGACCTCGTCGACCGGTTGATCGGCTTTACTGCTGGCGTCACCATCGGGGCCGACGGGCTCCCCGGTATCGCTCCCCTGCACTTGAACCGCCTGTCAAACGCACCGCGCTTCACCTTGGACAGTATAGCGCAGACAGGTTCCGATACTGTCCAGATCTGGTCGCGTCGCTAGGTCTTGTTCCAAATGGCTGCAAATCCCGGGGGGCCGGGGGCTGGCCCCCGGATCAATCGCTCTCTCTCTAGCGCCACAGATGCGCCTGACTGGCAAAAACCCCCTGACCCTTTGCCAGCAACCGGTTCGCCAGACCCGCGCGCAGGCCCGTGCCTGTTTCCAAACGGTCCAGCACGACCTCAACCGGGCAGGCCAGTCCGTTGAGAGGGTCGAAATAGCGCGGATAATCTATCAGAACAGCATGAACCAACCCTTCCAGCGTGACATTGGCGTGACGTCGCGCGGGGACATCGCCCCTGTCCTCCGTCAAACCCCACCCGGCGTAGAACGGTGCACCAAGGGTTACGACCTTGACCCCGCGCAACAGCGCCTCGAACCCCAGAAGCGAGGTCATCGTCCAGACTTCATCGACATATGGCAGCAGGGCCGCGGGATCGGCTTGGCGCAATATGCGATCCGCGATACCTTCCGCTTTGATCTCGCCTTGCCGCAAACCGGCTTCGACGTCCGGGTGGGGTTTATACAGGATCACCGCATCGGGGTTGGCTGCCCGGGCGGCTTGCAACAGGCCCAGGTTGGTGGATACTCCCGTCGTGCCTGATTTGATGGATGCGTCATCTTCTACCTGTCCAGGTACCAAAATGCGCCGACCCTCCGGAAGGTCGGACCATTTGGCAGAGCCACCAAGATTGTATTTGCTCAGGCCTTTTTCGCGCAGTGCAGCGATCAGCCGCGTGGCGCGCTGCATCTGGTCAGGCCGCAGCTTCGACCGCTGATCGATCCACGCTTCAAGGCGACTGGCGCGGCGTGGGTCGTAATAGATACCCAGATCATCGCAGACCAGCGACAACGGCGGGATCAGGTCCGCCCCCAACCCGCGTGAGCGCAGAAATCCATCCTCCACGCGCCAGATGTTCGCTTGATCGGGGGTTGCCTTTCCTGCCCAGACCATCACCCGTTTATCACTGGTCGCTGCGGCAGCCGCTGCTGTGGCGGTATCGCGCGAAAAGGTGACCGGGGTCCATTTTCCGAAAAATCGCTGCAAGGGGCGGCGTTTCCATAGCCGCATCCCGGACGCGACCCATCCGCCGTGGTCTTCGCGCCATGCCCGACTTTGAGCGTCCATGATGTCTATCGCGGTATCCAGGTCGCACAGCTGATCGCGGTGCGGGTCATACCACTTGGGGTAAAGGATCATCGCCGCGGCGAAAATCTGTGCGCGGGTCAATGTGCGCTGCCGCCGTTGCAGGGGAAATTCATCCTCGGTCAAGCCCCATCCTGCGTAAAACGGTTGGCCAAAGACGCGTGGTTTGTGGCCTGCGAAAATCGCTTCGAACCCCATCTGAGAGGACACCGTATAGACGCCAACCGCTCCTTCGAACAACCGCCACGGGCTGACGGCATCGGTCAGCAACGAGATATGTTCATTGGTATCTTGCGGGCCAAAGTACCCCTGCCGATAGCCTTTTGCGGTTTCTGGGTGGGTTTTTATGATGATCCGCGCGCCGGGGTTTTCCTGTTGGGCGTAGACCAGCATTTCCAGAAACCGCGCACGGTCCGCACCCGACGCGGTCACCGAGGCATCGCCACGAGTCTGGTCGATCACCAACACGTAACCGGGGGCCGGCGCAGGATGAAGGGGGTCGAAGCCGCTGTATTTGGTCAAATGCGCCTCGATCATCCGCGCGATGGCGCCGCGCGCGCTGTTCAGCAGCGCCGTGTCATCCAGCGGATGCTTTGACAGCAACTGTTCAAGGTCCGAAGGCTGGGCCGGATCAAAGTGGTTCCCGCGATGGTCCACCAACAGCCCGACCGGGGGCTCTCCGGCTCTGCCAGGGAACAAGGATCGCAGCATGGCGTCTTCGACCCTTACCAGCGGCACCCTGCGCTTGTCCGCGACGGCGATGCCACGATGCGCCGTTTTCGCGTTACCCCAGACAGCGACGGCATCACCTGGTCCGGGCAGTCCCAGATGGAGAGAATAGCCTGACAGTTGCAGAATCCGGCGTACGCGGCGCTGTGTTACAAACCCTCCGTTAAACACAAAAAGCCGCCGGTCCTGTTCGGAACCGGCGGCAGGGAGAAAGCACGGGTAAGGCCCTTCAGCCATCTATTAGATCAATTTTTTCTGACCAACGACGACAGGCCGTTTACCGAGTTGGCCGACCCGGTGATGGAAGAGATCACCTTGCTCCATTGGGTGAAGGGGGCTTCGGTCACGTATATGGTATCTCTGTCGCGGATAACGAAATCCCGCGCCATGAACATGCCATTGGGTTTGGTCAGGTCGAGGACATACACCATGCGCTGTGCACCTTGCAGATCGGTGCGGCCCAGAACCTGTTCCGCGACGGCCTGAGGCTCGTTGCGGAACACGAATACGCCGGTCGGGTCGGCCGTACCTGCGTTCAGGCCACCGACTTGGGCGATCCCTTCAAGCGCGGACAGATTTTGCGTCTCGAACGGGACCTTTCGCTGTGCACCGGTCGCACCCAAAGCCACAAACGAACGTTTGTCTTCTTCGACCAGAATGCGATCACCACCGCGCAGCGCAATGTCGAGCTCTGGATGATTGTAAAGATCTTCGAACCAGATCTGGCCGGTCTGTCCACCGCGTAAAACTGTGATCTGGGTAATTTCGGGCACGATTGACACGCCACCGGCCCGTGCCAGCATGGTAGACAACGTGCGCGTAGGCCGTTCGATGGCATAGACGCCTTGCGCCCCTACCGACCCGATCAAGGACACTGTCGCGCCATCACCCGCCAGCCGACGGACCTGCACCTGAGGGTCGGGCGTCTGTTCGGACAAGCGCTGCGTGATGATCCTGCGTATGGCTTCGGGTGAATTCCCGGCTGCTCTGATACGTCCGGCATAGGGCACAAAGATGAAGCCCGAGCCATCGACCTGGACTTCCTCAAGCGTGGTGGCGTTTATGCCCTGCGCGGCCAACAGCCCGTCATCGACGTTTTCCCAGATCGTCAGGCCCAGCGTATCGCCGGGGTTGATCGTGTCAGACCCGATTTGACCGGCATTGATGAAAGCCTGGCTGAATCCGAGCGCGGGGGTCACCGCTGTCGCGCGTGTCACACGGTCATTGACCGCCACGATGAAAGCGTCGCCCTCCCGTTGGACAGAGCCTGCGTAAATCTCGCGTTTGTTCGGCCCTACTTTTGGCAAGCCACATGAAGATAACACGGCGACCGCCGTCAATAGAGCGATGGGACGTGCCCACCGGAAAGGTACGGATTTCACTGCCCGGTCTCCTCGACCTGATATTGTTCTGCCTCACATTCGCCAGTTTATTCGGCGTAATTACGTCAAGGCTATCTTAGTCCTGAACAAAAATCTACTGTCTGAGGGGATTTGCACTAGGTGACGACATGTAACTGTTGCCGAGGTGCCGCGGTTCCGGTTTCCAGAGCATCATACGGGTCTTCGCTCGCCAGCATCATATCGACCACCTGACGCATCAGTTGGGTGCGGGCCCGTGCCGCATAAAACCCCCCGGGGATCTGCGACGTTTCAAGCAGATAGCGCCTGTAATCCTTGTATGCCTTGTTGTCCGGCCGCGCAGCCGCAGCAAAGAAATCGCTGATGGGCTGGTCCGAGACAAACTCGGGTTTTGCATAGACCGCGTCACCGAACACCTTGAGCGGTATGCCGCGCCACAAAACCTGTTGGCCGGCGGTGGAATTGACCGTGACCGCCGTGCGCGCGTCATTCAACAATTGCGCCAGTTTGCCGCCGCGCACGTAATGGACACGATCAGCCACGCCAAGCTCGCGCGCCAGCTGCCTGATAACATGGCGTACGGGGACACGGCCATCCTCAAGCGGGTGTGCCTTCACGACCAGATGGTGATGGCGCGGTGCGCCTTTGGCAAACCCTTCGAGAACGACAGTCAGAAAGTCGGCCATTGTCTCGAAGGGGGAATGTTCTTGGAACGAACTGTCATGTTCAAGCTGAAGCAGCGCGAGGTGATAGGGAAACCCCCCCAGGCGAATGCGTAAGGTTGCGATCAGACGGTCCAGTGACAGGAACGGCATGAGCAGCAAACGCTTGACGTAAAGCTGGAATTCCTTGGTCACGGGAATGCTGCGGTGGGGGCGAAAATTACGGTAATCCCCGTTCCGGAAAAGTATGAACCAGTGATAGAGCGCCCCGTAGAAGACATGGTGGCGCATGTCGCCCCAATGGCCGGGTGGAAGCGGGGCTTCCATATCGGAATTCGCCAATGCGATCTGCATGTGCTTGATGGTCATGTCCATCAAACGGGAGTTGCCGTTGGAACCGTCACGTTCGTAGGTCACCCAGTACGGGCGCATATAGCCTTCCTCGAAAACGTGCACGGTCAGGCCTCGTGCCTTGGCCTCGGCCACTGCCTGGGCGTGGATCGGGCGCGTGTCACCATAAAGCACGATATCAGTGACACCCTTGTCGGCGAGCAGCGCGACAAAGGTGTCTTTCCATTCGTCGGCAGCACCCCGGAACGGGATATAGCTGCGTGGATGGAACCAAAAGGCCCGATCGCCGGCATTGAACCCCACTCGCCAGACATCTGCCCCCGCGAGCCGAAGCATCTTGCCCAGCCGGTTGAAAAAGGGGCCGTGAGGCCCCTGAAGGAACAAGAAAACCCTGTCTTTGGGTGCGGCGGCGGTCATTGCAATCTTTCGTCTTTGGAATTGGTGCCGCTAGATAGCAACGGGATGCGGGCGGGAATGAGGCGACGGCGCGGTCTTGTCATGACGATTGCTGAGGGCTACTTCGGTAGGGGATCTATAGAAGAGGCGCGCGCATGTTTACAGGTATTATTACGAACATTGGCAAGATCACTTTGCTGGAACAGCAGGGCGATCTGCGGGCGCGTATCGAAACCGGGTACGATACCGACGGAATCGACATGGGGGCGTCCATCGCCAGCGACGGGGTCTGCCTGACCGTCGTAGATCTTGGGGCGGATTGGTACGAAGTTCAGATCAGCGCGGAGACGGTGACCAAGACCAATATTGGAGACTGGAAACCGGGCCGGCGTCTGAACCTGGAGAGAGCCTTGAAGGTCGGCGACGAATTGGGCGGGCACATCGTGTCGGGCCATGTAGACGGGGTGGCCGAGGTGATAGCGTTGCATGACGAAGGCGACAGTACCCGCGTGACGTTACGTGCGCCCAAGGCGCTGGCGCGTTTCATTGCGCCGAAGGGGTCCGTTGCCCTGAACGGGACCTCATTGACCGTGAACGAAGTCGATGGCTGTGATTTTGGCATCAACTTCATTCCACATACCAAGGAGGTGACCACATGGGGGGGCGTGGCCGTGGGTGACCGGATCAACCTAGAGATCGACACGCTGGCCCGGTACGTGGCGCGGCTGGCGGATATGTCATGATCGCGGGCATCGGGCACAACAAGGGTCCCAGCCTGGAGCGAGGACAGAAATGGCGGGCGTTCCAGTGGCAAAAGGCGCGCGAGGCCGCAATGCCCAAGACGATACCTTTGATGGTGGTGAAGATGCGCGTCGCACGCGCCCGGGAGCTGGGGTTGGATTACAAGGCTTATGCAGCGATCCGGCAAGCGACGGGACGCGATATTCTGGCACTGCTGTTTTCGTCAAATGCCCTTAAGGTGATGCGGGCGGATGCGCCGCGGATCCCGGTGCGCGAGGCTGACATTTTGGGGGCTGTAGAGAACGCTCAAAAGCTGGCTCTGGTGCATCTTCCGCTGAGCGCCGCCGCCGTGCATTCGGCGAACCCTGTCTTGGATCATGTCGATGCGGCACCGCGATTTACCGCAAGCTGGTCGCAGATGCGCGACCATCTGGGGGACATGGTGCAACGGCGCAAGCTGGTCGGAGATCAGGTGTTGATGGTCGGAGATACCGGGCTGGAACGCGATTGGGTGGCGGCTGCGCAGGCGGCCGGATATCTGGAGGCTTCGCGATATTTCGGAGCCTAACAGCAGCGGACCGGCAAGGTTGACGGCGTGTAAATGAGTTTAATTGGCAAAATGAAAATGAGGCGGGGGTGACCCTGCTCTGGCAAACGCGGCTGCGGTGGGTTATGTGCCAGTCTAGGCAAGGATTGAGGTAACGCCCATGCAGTTTGAGACACCGGGACCCGTTGAAGCAGAACTGTCTGCAGCTATCGCGCCCATCGAGGAGATCATCGAGGAAGCGCGGCAGGGCCGGATGTTCATTCTGGTCGATCATGAGGACCGTGAGAACGAGGGTGATCTGGTGATACCGGCGCAATTTGCCGATGCACAGGCGATCAACTTTATGGCGACGCATGGGCGCGGTCTGATTTGCCTGCCAATGACGCAGGACCGGGTGGACAGCCTGGGGCTGCCGATGATGGCGGTGAATAACTCCGCGCGTCACGAGACTGCATTTACCGTGTCGATCGAGGCGCGCGAAGGGGTGACCACCGGCATTTCTGCCGCCGACCGGGCGCTGACCGTCAAGGTGGCGATAAACGAGGACATGGGGGCGGCTGATATCGCGACCCCCGGCCATGTGTTTCCGCTGCGGGCCCGCGATGGCGGAGTATTGGTGCGGGCAGGGCATACCGAAGCGGCGGTGGATATTTCGCGACTGGCTGGATTGCATCCGTCGGGGGTGATTTGCGAGATCATGAAAGACGATGGCACCATGGCGCGTCTGCCCGACCTGGTGGCGTTCTCTGAGCAGCACGGGATGAAGATCGGAACCATCAGCGATCTGATTGCCTATCGCCACAAGCATGACAACCTGCTGGTTGAACGCGACAGCCGTACTGTGCATTCCGCATATGGCGGCGAATGGAAGATGCAGATTTTCACCGACGAGATCAGCGGTACGGATCACGTCGTTCTCTCGAAGGGAGATCTGACCACATCCGAGCCGGTGCTGGTGCGTACCCATGCGATAAATGCGCTGGAAGATATTCTCGGTCTGGGACCGAGCCCAGCCGATGAACTGCCGCGCGCCATGCACATCATCGCGCAGGAAGGGCGCGGGGCCGTATTGTTATTTCGCGATCCCGAGCCGCGCTTGCGCTTTGAGAATGAAGAGGACGACCGGCCACGTACCGTCAAACGCACAGGGCTGGGGTCCCAGATCATGGCGTCGATGGGGTTGCACGAGCTGATACTGCTTACCGACAATCCCGACACGCGCTATCTTGGGCTGGACGCCTATAGCCTGAGCATCGTGGGCACGCGCCCCATTTCTACGGAGTGAAAACAATGGCTGCTGGAAATCACACCACATTGGCTACACCTAAATTTGACAAACCCGCGAAGCTGTTGATCGTGGTTTCGCCTTATTATTCCGACATCGCTGCAGGGCTGCTGGCGGGAGCCAAGGCCGAAATCGAGGCGGCGGGTGCCGAATGGGAAGTTGTCGAAATGCCCGGTGCACTTGAGATACCGACTGCCATTGGCATATCTGATCGCAAAAGCAATTTTGATGGATATGTCGCACTCGGATGCGTCATTCGCGGTGAAACCACTCATTACGATACCGTGTGCAATGACAGCAGCCGTGCCTTGCAGTTGATGGGGTTGCAGGGTCTGTGTATCGGAAACGGAATCCTGACCGTGGAGAACCACGACCAAGCCGCGGTACGGGCCGATCCGTCAGGGCAAAACAAGGGGGGCGGTGCCGCGGCTGCGGCCTTGCATCTTATCGCGCTCAGCCGTAAGTGGGGCGACATTCGCAAAGACATCGGTTTCAAGCCGCGCTCGGATGAATATCTGATGGCGGGCGACAATGACGGACCCAAGACAGCATGACATCCTCTGACGGCCTTTCGGGCAATCAAAAACGCAAGATGAAATCAGCCTCGAGGCTTTACGCGGTGCAGGCGTTGTTCCAGATGGAGCATTCCTCGCAAAGCTTTGATACCGTGCGGCACGAATTTCTTGAGCATCGGTTCGGTGCCACCTATGACGGTCAGGAAATGATCGATGGTGATATCCGCCTTTTTGCCCATGTGCTTGAAACAGCGGTGACCTACCAAGCGGCGATTGACCAGATGACCGACCGAGCGCTGGTCGCGAAGTGGCCGATCGCCCGGATTGATCCGACCTTGAGAGCCCTGTTTCGCGCCGCCGGGGCCGAACTGCGTGACCAAGGAACGCCGCCAAAGGTCATCATTACCGAATACGTAGACGTGGCACGCGCCTTCTTTGAAGGCAGCGAGGAGCCGAAGTTCGTGAATGCCGTTCTCGATCACATGGCCCGCGAGGCACGGCCAGAAGCGTTTTAGAGCAGTATCACCTATTCGGTCAGTGACCCTTCGTGCGGCTTACACTGCCCTGAGCCTTGTAAGCTGAGCCTGGTAACCCGCGCTTTACAGCCAGTGGTGTGACGGGACCACCACTGCCGTTCGGTTTTATATTCCCGAGGACCTGTATGTACAGGTGGGCGCCAGATAAACGAACCAGGGCTCGAACAGAGCCAGCTCCCTCGGATTTGCTTAAGGCCACTGGAATGTAACGTATACAAACAGGGCAGAACCCGTCACATCCCACAGGTAGGATCGCTATGGTGCCGCTGCAAGGGGTATCTTGGTCTCAGGACGGTTTTTTGGTGAACCCATAGCTTTCCAGCTCTTCCGGCAGCAGTAAATATATCTCGTCGGATGGAGTAGCCAGCGCATGTCGCATCACCAGCGGGTCAATTCCCATCTGGTCGAGGTACTCCATCACCTCGCCTTGCCCGCGCTGTATATCTTCAACGGCAAGAAATGTCGGCAGCAACGTGTTTTCACCGAAGAAGTGTTGATGCACGCCGACGGAGGCATCTTCGGGGATCGTTCGACTGGTGCCGGCGGCCAGAAGATAGGGGCAGGCAGAATAGCAGATATCGCCGCTGCGTAATGCGGTCGTCATCCCCATTTGCCGCAGCGCCCGCCCCAGCACCAACGCATCGCGCACGGACCCCCCCGGAGAGTTGAGAAAAACACCCTCGGGCATCGGTTCAAGGGCGGAAAGCTGTTTCTCTATCCGTTCGGCATCGCCGGCCTGTATGGTTCCTTCAAGCAGGACGCGTGTGCCGGCTTCGACCACGGTCAGTGTCAATCGGTCGGGCAGGGGGGACGCCGGCATGGGGATACCGCCCGGGCGGGCACGATCAGGCTGGAATCGCCGGGTCTGGTCGCCCGGGCGTATAGGGTCGTCAAGCGCGGGGGCACGGGGGCTGAGGCCCGGCATCTGCAACCCGTCGGCGATGTCATCCCAGAAAAGCAGCCCGGCAAGACCCAGTTGGAAGAACAGCACCGCGACCAGCACCCTTCCGACGTGGTTGCGTTTGGGGGTATCGGTGGAGTCATTCATTTGTGTTTCAGCGGCGTGACAAGCGAAGGATTCTCTTTGACGATGTCATCCGGCGGGTCGACAGGTTCGCCCTTCATCGCCGTATCCATATCGCGCATCGCAAGAACTGCCGCCCGTAGTTCGGCCAGGGTCAATGTCTCTTCGATGGCGATCCCTTCGCGGCCTTCGCGGATGGCACCCTGAGTGATCGCAAGGATAAAGACGAGGACAGCTGGCAACAGATCAATCGCGATTGCCCCGGCCCATGACGGCGCGAAATTCCGGGCGTATTTTATCACCGCATCGGCGCTTGAAATCGGCGTGTAAGTGGTCTCCGCAGGGGAGGGCATCGCCAGTACATCCTGCGCGGCACTCTCGAGCGTGGCAGCCCGTTGCGCAAGGACCTCCAACACCGAGGAGATGGTGGATGCTTGGCTGCCACGTGATTCCACCGTGCCACCGTCAAGCTCGGGCAAAACGACAGAGGCCGACAGATCCTGCGCGGCCCGCTCTACCAAAGGGGCGACAGAAAGCTGCCGCAAACGGGTGATCAACCCCGCCAACCTGACGGCTTGTTCGGAAAACTCGACCGATCTCGCTTCGACGGGACCGGGTTCGACCGTGAGTGCGCGCATTTGGCTCAATATCTGGTTCCCTTCCACGAAAGCCGAATTAACCAACGGTGTCTGTGTGGCGATCTGCGCCTCCAACCCGGCCAGTTCTGACGATTTTTGGCGCAGCACGCGAAACACCGCACCGCGCCCCGCCAACCCCGACAGACCGCCGGTGGCTTCCTGCTCGCTCAAATCCTCGAAACTTTGCCGGACCCGGGCCACATCGCGCTCCAGCCCCTGCGCCGACAGGGCGATCTCGTGGGCACGTTCCAGTGAGCCTTGGTAATCCTGGACTGTCTCCGCCAAATGTTGTTCGACAGCAGCAGAGCCCGCCAGGGCGGCGGCATTCAACCAACTGGACATGGCAATGATCGCGATCGACCCCAAAGCCATCGCACTTAGTAACCCAACACGAGCCCGCGCGGTGCGCACTGCCGGAAAAAGGCGCAGCATATACGACCAGAAGACAAATATACCCACCGATACGGCGACTGAATAGGCGATAGCCGCAAAGGCCGACATGGCTCCGTTGTCATCCAGCAGGGATGATACGCCGAGATAGGTATAGATACCCGACGCAACAGCCAGTACGCCCAAAGCTGTGCCTGAAAAGGTCTCGAGCCAGGCCAGATGACCCTCCAGCTCCTTGGCATACCGTATACCGCGCTGCCGATGTGCCGGTTCTTCACGTAGCCGCGCCATATGTACCCACCCTTTTATTCGTGCGCTCTAAGATAGGGCTTACCGGCTTCGTTACCAAGGGTTCCTTACCGGGTTGCAGGATGTTCATGTATTGTTCATAGTGGGCCCCATGGCCTATGACGCTCCAAACCCACCGATACCGCAACACCCCGGTCAATTGCTTGCCCGGGGAGTCGCACGTCACCTGATGTCGCTGGGCTTCACCTGTGTCGAAGAACTGGTCCCCGCGCGCGGCCTGCGGGTCGACCTTATGGCGCTCGGCCCCAAAGGTGATATCTGGATCGTCGAGTGCAAGTCGAGCCGAGCCGACTTCATGTCCGACAGCAAATGGCAGGGTTATCTCGAATGGGCCGACCGGTTCTTCTGGGCCGTGGATGCTGATTTCGACACGGACTTGCTGCCGGCAGACACGGGGCTGATCATCGCGGACGGGTATGGCGCGGAACTGGTGCGCATGGGCGGCGAATCCCGTCTGACCGCAGCGCGGCGCAAAAAGATGACACATCTCTTTGCCACCCACGCCGCGCGTCGTTTGCAGGTCCTGAAAGACCCGCACAGTTGCACCATCATGGATTGACACAGGCCTGACTTCCAAATGGGGAAACCATCCCGGGGGTGACAGCGCTTTAGCGCTGTCGGGGGCTGGCCCCCTTCGGCGGTATCGCCAATTTCAACGTTTGCCTTTTGCACCCTTGCCGGCACGATGCGCGGCCGCCATGATCTCTTCCGCGATCTCAACCGCTTCGTCAGGGGTGAAATCCATGGGTATCTCAATCCCGCCCTCGGCTTCAATGAAAAGCCGTACCATCCCCTTGTCCGTGGGCCCAATTTGCAAATTTGCTTCAATGTCGCGTTCAGTGTCGATACCCATGAGGCCCTCCGAAGTGTTGCGAAATCCGTAACGCGGCACTGCGAAGAACGCAAGTTCGTCAGTGCGCGCGCCGATGGCCCCGCCAATGCCGCGGAATTCCGGCGGAAATGAAAAACCGACTGCTTAGGGTCTTGCAATCTTTTTGCATGAGCGCTAGATCGACCGCAGTGCCGCCTTAGCTCAGTTGGTTAGAGCGCCTGATTGTGGATCAGGAGGTCCCTGGTTCGAGACCAGGAGGTGGTACCACTCCCCCCCCAGAAACGTGCTGCCTCGGGTCCGGGTATCGGCTTTCGGCACGATACGCTCGGACTATTCGATGTTGACCGTCTGCCGAAGTTTCCCCGTCATCCGATCATAAATCAGTATCTGATTGTCTTGGGTAACGACCGCATACCAGTCCGGCCCTTGGGTAAACGCCAACGCCTTTTCGCCGACAGGCATGGAGATGGCTTTTGGTAAATCGGGGCTCTCGCTTGAGAACCGGATGACAAGCAACCCAATCACGATTAGAAGGCCGAAAATCATTGTGGCGGTCAACACCGTCACCAGCCTTCGCAGAAACTTGATATTTGGGGGCTCGGAAGGATCTGTCATGTCGCACCGCCGTATCACATTTACCATTGCGGACACGCCGCCGCCCCGTCTTGATAAAGCGCTTGCCCGGGATGTGCCAGAGGATGCGAACTTGTCACGCACCCGCCTGGGGCGTTTGCTGGAACAGGGGGCAGTTCAGGTGGACGGCACTGTCGTTACCGACCCCCGTGCCCGCATCGAGGGTGGCCAAGAGATCACCGTCGAGGTCGAGGAGGCCGAAGACAGCCACATTCTCGCCGAATCCATCCCGCTTGATGTGGTGTTCGAAGACGCCGACCTTATCGTGATAAACAAGCCTGCGGGTATGGTGGTTCATCCGGCACCGGGCAGCCCGTCTGGAACCTTGGTGAATGCGCTTTTGGCGCATTGCGGCGATGATTTGTCGGGTGTGGGTGGGATGAAACGCCCCGGCATTGTGCACCGGATCGATAAAGACACTTCGGGCCTTCTGGTCGTCGCCAAATCCGATGCGGCCCATCACGGTCTGGCAAAACAGTTCGAAAAGCATACGGTCGAACGCTACTATCAAGCGTTGGTATATGGCGTACCTGATGCCAATGACCCGCGGCTACGCGGGGTAAGGGGTGCCAGCTTCGAGCCCGGAAACATCCTCAAGTTGACAACTCAGCTCGCCCGGCACCGCACTGACCGCCAACGGCAGGCTGTGCTGTTTCAAGGTGGACGCCATGCAGTGACGCGTGCGCGTACCATTGATCGCTTTGGCACACCCGCTGTTCTGGCATTGATGGAATGCTGGCTCGAAACAGGACGAACTCACCAGATTCGGGTACACATGGCTCATGCGGGTCATTCCCTGGTCGGGGATCCGACCTACGGTGGCAAGCGCAAGTTGGCCAAGAATGCTTTACCGGACCTCGCTGCGCAGGCGGTAAAGGACTTTCCACGACAAGCGCTTCACGCCGCCGTTCTGGGCTTCGAACACCCGGTTTCGGGCACCAGGGTGCGGTTCGAGGCACCGCTGCCCGATGACATGACCGAATTATTGAGGTTGGTGGCGCTAACACAGCCCTAGCGCACGGTCTTGTGAAGACGATGTAGCATTACATTTTATTAATAAAATATGAGTCCAAACCCGGTCAGAACGCGTTTACCTTAGACTTGAAATCAGCAGGGGCGCTATCCATATGAATGTTAAGCCCAATAACATGAACATGGGCCCCTGAAATCGGGGAAAGGGACAAACAAATGGCTAATTACGCAAATCTGCCCGCACCGACACCGGAAGGCGGATTAAACCGGTACATGCAGGAAATTCGCAAATTCCCCCTGCTGGAGCCGGAAGAGGAATACATGCTCGCCAAGCGGTGGGTCGAAGAACAGGATACCGAAGCGGCGCACCGGATGGTGACGTCACACTTGCGTCTGGCCGCCAAAATCGCGATGGGATATCGCGGCTATGGCCTGCCGCAAGCCGAAGTGATCTCGGAGGCAAACGTAGGCCTGATGCAGGCCGTCAAACGTTTTGATCCTGAAAAGGGCTTTCGGCTCGCGACTTATGCGATGTGGTGGATACGTGCGTCGATCCAGGAATATATTCTGAGATCTTGGAGCCTGGTGAAGCTTGGCACCACCTCTGGTCAGAAAAAGCTGTTTTTCAATCTGCGCAAGGCAAAAAATCGCATCGGGGCGTTGGAAGAGGGCGATATGCGCCCCGAAAACGTGGCGCGTATCGCTACCGATTTGGGCGTTACCGAAACCGAAGTCATCTCGATGAACCGCCGGATGTCCGGCGGGGACGCCTCCTTGAATGCCACCGTCGGTTCCGAGGGCGAGGGTACGATGCAATGGCAGGACTGGCTTGAGGACGAAGACGCTGATCAGGCCGGTGACTATGCTGAACGCGACGAGTTGGAAACCCGCCGGGAAATGCTGGCCGATGCGCTGGATGTGTTGAACGACCGCGAAAAGGATATCTTGACTCAACGTCGGCTGTCGGATGAAGCCGTCACGCTTGAAGACCTGAGTTCACAGTACAACGTCAGCCGAGAGCGGATTCGGCAGATTGAAGTACGAGCGTTTGAAAAACTCCAGAAACGGATGCGGGATCTGGCGCGCGAAAAGGGCATGATCGGGACGTCCTGAGGCTTTTTGCGCGCCACGGAGCTTGGCCTGCCACGCCGACGACTTCCCGCGCAGGCTCCCCGCCCGCGGGGGAAATCGTTTGCAGTCCTCGCCCCCAAAGACAATAGTCCATCATCGGGAAGGCACGGGGGATTGAGGGTGAAACCATTACGCTGGGGTATTCTGGGCGCGGCGAATTTCGCTTTGCACCACATGGGGCCTGCCATCCACGCAGCCAAAGGGGCCTCCCTCTGTGCGTTGGCCACCTCCAACCCGACCAAGGCCGCTGCCTTTGGGGCGTTTGTGCCGGATATCAAGATTTATGAAAGCTACGACAGTCTGCTCGCGGCGAACGATATTGACGCAGTCTATATCCCGCTGCCCAATCATCTGCACGTAGAATGGACCCTCAGGGCATTGGAGGCAGGAAAACACGTTCTGTGTGAAAAGCCGATAACTTTGATGGCCAGCGACTTCGACAGGTTGATCGATGCAAGGGAAAACTCCGGTCTGCTGGTTGCCGAAGCATTCATGATCGTGCATCACCCGCAATGGGCCCGTGCCCGCGATATTGTCGCATCGGGGGTTCTGGGTCGGCTGCGCCATGTGGCCGCGACCTTCTCTTTTTACAACGACGACGCGACAAATATACGTAACATCGCGGCCGCCGGCGGCGGAGGGTTGCGCGATATCGGCATCTACGCCTTTGGATCCACCCGGTTCGTGACGCGGCAAGAACCGCGGGTGATCACCCATGCCAAGGCCGCCTACGAAAACGGCGTGGATGTTTTCGCACAGGTTGCCGCCGAATTCGACGATTTCGACTTTTCGGCAACGATCTCGATGCGGATGTTTCCACGCCAGGAAGTTGTGATCCATGGTGAAAAAGGCGTGTTGAAGCTAAGCTGCCCCTTCAATCCGTCGGTACATGCACAAGCCGAGCTTCACCTCGAAACCGATACGCACACCATCACCACGCAGCGGTTCCCAAGTATCAATCACTACGTCATGCAGGTCGAAGCCTTCGGCCGATCTGTTACTGACGGCAGTCCATATGCATGCCCGCTGGAGTTCAGCAAAGGTACCCAGCAGATGATCGACATGGTTTTTGCAGAACTGACTTGAGCCAGCGGCGAGGGGCTCTACCTATGTAAAGCAGCAAGGAGGGCACGCAAATGGCTGGAGGTTGGGCGAAAGACGGCGCGGTCAGCGAACAGATCGAAGCGTCGATCAACGATGAACTGGCACGCCTAAAGGCCCGTTCTGTGCCGCAAGGCGAAAGTTTTACCCATTGTGCCGAATGCGAAGAACCGATCCCCGAGGCACGGCGCATCGCACTTCCCGGCGTAAAACTATGTATTGATTGCGTGAGAGAGCGCGACGGACAGGTCAGGGCGCGTGGCGGCATCAACCGGCGTGGCAGTAAGGACAGTCAGCTCAAATAGCCGTTTTCGACGGGGCTCGGACATGGCCAAGCCCCGTCATGCTTCCAAATGGCTTGAAATCCTCGCCGAAGGCATAAAGACTCTTATGCCTGCCCCGGATCAATCCTCCATCGCTTCGAGTTCATCGATAAAGCCTGAAATCATCGATAATCCCTTATCCCAGAACGCGGGGTCGGACGCATCAAGCCCGAACGGGGCCAAAAGCTCCTTGTGGTGTTTGGAGCCGCCAGCTTTCAGCATATCAAAGTATTTGTCCTCGAACCCCGGCTTGCCTTCTTCATAGACGGCGTAGAGTGCGTTCACCAACCCATCGCCAAAGGCATAGGCATAAACATAGAACGGCGAATGAATGAAATGCGGTATATATGCCCAAAAGGTTTCATACCCCTCCATATACTCGAATGCTGGCCCAAGGCTCTCGGCCTGCACAGACATCCACAGTGCATTGATATCATCCGGCGTCAGTTCTCCCGACCGGCGGGCGTCATGCAGTTTGCATTCAAAGTCGTAGAAGGCAATCTGGCGCACGACGGTGTTGATCATATCTTCGACCTTGCCTGCCAACAGCACCTTGCGTTCGGAATTGGTCTTGGCCTTTTCCAGCATTTTGCGGAAGGTAAGCATTTCCCCGAACACGCTGGCCGTTTCCGCCAGGGTCAGCGGCGTCGACGATAGCATTTCGCCCTGACCCGCGGCCAGTACCTGGTGAACGCCGTGGCCCAGCTCATGTGCCAAGGTCATGACATCGCGCGGCTTTCCAAGGTAGTTCAGCATGACATACGGATGAACGTCGGTCACCGTGGGATGGGCAAAAGCGCCCGGGGCCTTGCCGGGCTTTACTCCGGCATCGATCCAGCCGTCGCTAAAGAACGGTGCCGCGATCTCGCCCATGCGGGGGTCAAAGGCGTTATAGGCCTCCATTACGGTTGTTTCGGCTTGGTCCCAGCTAATCTGTTTTGGGTCTTCCAGGGGCAGGGGGGCGTTGCGGTCCCATACCTGCATCACATCCAGCCCAAGCCATTTACGCTTCAGTTCGTAGTAGCGGTGGCTAAGCTTTGGATAGGCTTTGACGACCGCATTACGCAACGCCTCGACGACCTCTGGCTCGACATGGTTTGACAGATGACGGCCAGTCTGCGGGGTGGGCATGCCACGCCAGCGGTCGATAACCTCTTTTTCCTTGGCTTGCGTGTTATGAATACGCGCGAAAGTCTTGATATTGCTTTGAAAGACATCCGCCAGCTCTCGTGCGGCGGCTTCGCGAAGATCGCGTTTCGGGTCGGTCAGAAGGTTCAGTACACCCTCGATGTTCAGCGGCTCGCCGTCGACTTCGAATTCCAGCCCCGCAATCGTTTCATCAAAAAGGCGTTCCCATGCGTCACCTACAACACCAAGATCATGGAGGAATTTTTCCAGCTCGTCCGAAAGCTGGTAGTCTTTCATCGCCCGAATGCGGTCAAATACCGGCTTGTAGCGCGCAAGATCAGGTTTCTGATCCAGCAGATTGCCAAGATGGTCATCCTCAAGACGGTTCAGTTCCAGAGTGAAGAACACCAAGGGCGTCGTGAAATTGGTGATCTTTTCCTGTACATCCGACATGAACTTCGCGCGACCGGCATCGGTGGTCAGCTGATAATAGCGCAACCCGGCATAAGACATGATACGACCGGCGATCTGGTTGATCTTTTCATTGCGCAACACACACTCTAGCAGCTCGTTGGCGTCCAGTTCGGCAAGCTTGCCTTCATAGTCTTCGGCGAAGCTGCGGCAGGCTTCCTCCAACCAGTCAAGGTCACGCTTGAGCTCGGGTGCGTCCTCACCTGTGTATAGATCGTCAAGATTCCATTCCGGCAGCTTGCCAAAGGCAGACGCCCCGGAGCCAGCGTTTGCATCTAGTACGGGTGCGGGTGGTTGAAACATGTTGTACCTCATTTTGACGTTAAGCCTACCTAAGCACCGGCTTCGGGCAAAGCAAGGCAGGGGGCCTCAGACTATCCGTAAATGCGTAGCATATCTTCCAGATCGTCCAACGAATTGGCTTCCTGGATAGGTTTGTCTTGGCGCCAGCGCAGCATGCGTGGAAACCGAAGCGCCACCCCTGACTTATGCCGGGTGCTGCGTTGGATACCTTCGAAAGCGATCTCGAATACATGGTGTGGGGTGACTTTGCGCACCGGGCCAAAACGCTCCAGCGTGTTTTTGCGCACCCATGCGGTGATTTTGCGAAACTCTGCGTCCGTCAAACCGCTGTACGCCTTGGTAAACGGGATAAGGTCGTTTCCATCCCAGACCGCAAAGGTAAAGTCGGTGAACAGGTTGGCGCGCCGACCTGACCCTGACTGTGCATAGATCATAACGGCATCGACGGTGAGCGGATCCAGCTTCCACTTCCACCAATCCCCCTTCTTGCGACCGGCCAGATAGGGGCTGTCCACACGTTTCAACATGAGCCCCTCTGCCTGCGCTTCACGCGCAGTGGTGCGAATTTCGGCCAGCGCTTCCCATGAGCTGAACTCCAATTGCGGCGAAATCCGCAAGGGTGCTTCTGCGGGAACCACGGCCGACAGCTTCTCCAGCAAAGCGCGACGCTCGGAGAAGGGACGGGTGCGGATGTCCTTGCCTTGCCATTCAAGCAGGTCATAGGCGTGCAACACCACTGGCGCATCGGCCAGCAGCTTTTTCGGCACGGTTTTACGGCCAATTCGGGCCTGCAGGGTGTTGAACGAAGCCGGAGTAGGCTGGCCATCGGGCCACACCAGCAGTTCGCCGTCCAGTACCGTTCCATCGGGGATGAAATCGACTGTGCGTGCCAACTCCGGGAACCGGTCGGTCATCAGTTCTTCGCCGCGTGACCAGACGAAATACTGCCCGTCGCGCCGGATAAGCTGACCCCTGATCCCGTCCCATTTCCATTCGGCACGCCACTGCGACAGCTCTCCCAAGTCGTCTGGGGAACTCTCAAGCCCGTAAGCCAGATAAAACGGGTAGGGGCGTGATGCATCGGCGGATGCGTCATCGGCTTCGACCAGCTGGTGCCAAGTGGTGGTGTCAGGATGCCAATTACCCATCAACCGGTGTGCAAGCTCGGCTTCGGGTTTATCGGTGGCGCGCGCCAAGGCGCGGGTCATCAGTTTTTGGCTGATACCGACGCGAAACCCGCCGGTGATGAGCTTGTTGAAAATAAACCTTTCGGTGCCGCCGAGGGTCGCCCACGCCTTTAAAACAAAGTCTTTGCGGGCATCCTCCGGCTGCGTATAGATTTCACGCAAAGATTTGATCCAGTCCGACAGCGGTCGATCATCGTGCGTTATAGTAGCAGGCAGAACCAGCGCGATGGTCTCGGCGAGGTCGCCAACAATGCTGTAGCTTTCTTCGAACAACCACAGCGGTATGCCTGCCTGCTCGGCGGCCCACTCGCGCAGCTTGGTCGTGGTTACGGCGCGCTTGGGGCGGCGCCCCGAGAAAAGCGCGATGGTCCAAAGACGGTCTGGGTCGTGGGCCTGCTCGAAATAATCCGCCAACGCGGCAACTTTGGTGTTGGTCTTGGTGCTTTGATCGATGGTGGTGAACAGTTGGGCAAAACGCTTCATTCTGTCCCGTCCTTGTCCAGACTTTCGCCTTCGAACTGGGTCGGTACGACCTGCGCGGTCCATCCGCTGTCGTTCAGGTAGCGGCTGAAGACATCGGTGTAACCATGTGTCACGTATATATTTTCCGCGCCGGTTTCGCGAATTGCCGACATCAGCCCACCCCAATCCGCATGGTCGGATATGACAAACCCCCGGTCACCCACCCGTCGCCTGCGCACCCCCCGGATCGCCATCCAGCCGCTGGCAAACGCGGTTTCTTGCGCGCCAAATCCCTTTGACCACGCACTGCCCAAGGCGGATGGCGGGGCGAGAACGATGGCGTTTGGGTGACTTTTCGGGTCAAGCTCGGCATTTGCCAAAATCGTATCGGGCAGCGCGATCCCCTGATCGCGTATGATGCGGTTGGTGTTTTCAATTGCCGTGTGCGTCAGGATCGGACCGATCGCGGGATCAAGCATCGTCAGCAGCCTTTGTGCCTTTCCCAGTGCATATGCCCCGAGGAACGCAGTCTTGCCATTCGCCGCGCATGTGGCCCACCAAGCGTTGATCTCGGCCGCGACCGTCGTTTGATCTGCCCAATTGAACACCGGCAGACCGAACGTGCTTTCGGTGATGAAGCTATGGCACTCGACGGGGCTGAACGGGTCCGAAAGGCCATCATCGACAACCTTGTAATCGCCCGAGGCGACCCAGACCTCGCCTTTGACCTCTACGCGGATCTGCGCGGACCCGGGAACATGGCCCGCCGGGTGGAACGAAACTTTGGCATCGCCGATCCGGCGTATCTCACCGTAACCGATGCCCTCTGCCGTGATATCCCCCAAGCGGTGTCGCATCACGGGCAAGGCAATATGGGTGGCAAGGTACCGCTGCATCCCCCAACGCGCATGATCCGAATGGCCATGGGTGATCAGTGCCCGATCTACCGGACGCCAAGGGTCGATGTAGAAGTCACCTGCTGCGCAATATATGCCATTTTCGGTGAAGCTGAGAACGGGTGCATTGGTCATTCGCTAAATCTAGCGGTGACGGATCATTTGAACAGAGCGAGGGTTGAATTTTGATATGATGCGCCGCTGTTCGCGCGAGTGCCGCGGCGCGCGCACCCCCTAATGGCGGTTCACTTTCTGACATTTCCCAAAAATAGCCGCGTTATATCTTCGATCGCGGCGTCACGGATCTGGGGCTTCTCCATGAGGATTTCATGTTCAGCACCCTCCATGACCTGAAGCTTTCCACCCTTCCAGGTTGCCATGCGCTTGTGGACGCGATTGATCTGGACGATCCGTTCATTCGAGCCAAGGAAAGTCACACAGGGCAGGCTGGGTGCCGCGCGCAGGGCAAGGTGTTTGGTTTCCGACAGTGCCTCGCGGAGCCAGATAAAGCTGGGCCCGCCGAGCGAGAGTTCAGGATGGGCCGCCAGTTGATCACGCATCATCGCGTACATTTCCGGGTCGGTTGTCAGCATGTTGTTCTCGAACGGAGCGAGGGACACATAAGAAGCGTTCTGAATGCCGATCGGCAGCCGGGTGCCTTGGCCGATGCGGGGCATGAACAACGACAGGCCCGTAGCGACCAATCGCATATGGGGCGCGATGTGGATGCCCCACATAGGGGCGGTGAACGCTGCTGCCTGTACTGACAGGCCTTCCATGCAGGCGCGCAGCCCAATCGCGCCGCCCATCGAATGGGCCAGCAAGAAGAAAGGTCGGGGCAATTGCAAGGCACGCGCTGTGCGCATCATCAACGCAACATCTTTTTGGTAGTCGGAAAACAGGTCGACGTGTCCAATGCTCCGATCCGGTAACAGCCGGTCTGAAAGGCCCTGACCGCGCCAGTCGATCGTCACGACCGCAAGCCCGCGTTTGGCGAACTCCGCCGCGGTGACACCGTATTTTTCAGCATATTCCGTACGGCCAGGGAACAGAACGACAGTTCCCTTGGCCCCGGAGAGAGGCCAATGGACGACCCGCAGCCTTTTGCCATCCGACGTTTCGCCCCAATGCGCCTGACCGGAGTCCGGGCCAGGGGAAACGTCAGTGAAAAGAGGTGCGGGTGTCAGTGTCATTATGCCAGAACAGTGGCAAGCTTCATCGCCATGCCCATATCGCCGTCGATCTTGAGCTTGCCGCTCATGAAAGCGCTGGTCGGGTTGGTGTCACCCGACAAGATCGACTGAAAGGTTTCGGCATCGGCCGATAAGGTCACATCTGCTGCTTCATCGGCCGCGCGTGCGCCGGTTTCGTCGATCATAACGGTGCCTTCTCCTTCGATGTCGAACTTCGCGGTGCCGTCAAAGTCGGCCCCATCTAGC
>TARA_R110000787_G_scaffold16622_28_pt1 | contig 26547 bp, 28 predicted proteins | sample TARA_R110000787 | Tara Oceans TARA_R110000787 (sample SAMEA4397920) | marine metagenome | biome: Polar Biome; feature: [DCM] deep chlorophyll maximum layer (ENVO:01000326); material: water (ENVO:00002006), including particulate matter (ENVO:01000060) such as... | depth 35 m | reverse complement strand
GCACGGCGAGCGTGTTTTCCAGCGTCTGGCGAAACTGCCCGGCGAAGTCATCGGTCTCGAACAGGCCTTCCGGGGTCCAGCCGATCTGACCGGCGACAAAGATGATTTCACCAGAGGCCTTGATGCCGTTGGCGTAGCCGCGCGGCTGTGGCCAGCCTTCGGGTAACAGGGTCTTCATACGGATAGTCTCCTTAACTTATTCCTTGCCCTCGGCCATCTGGCGCAGACGGAACCGCTGGACCTTGCCGGTTTCAGTGCGGGGCAGGGCAGGCAGAAACTCGATGGTGCGGGGATATTTATAGGGGGCGATGGCGTTTTTCACATAATCCTGCATATGCTTCACCAGTTCCGGCGACGGGGACTGGCCTTCGCGCAGCACCACATAGGCTTTGACGATATGGCCGCGGGCCGCGTCGGGGGCGGCAACCACTCCGCATTCAGCGACAGCATCATGAGACAGCAGCGCCTCTTCGACCTCCGGCCCGGAAATGTTGTAGCCTGAAGAAATGATCATGTCGTCGGCCCGGGCGGCAAAGCGGAAGAAACCGTCCTCATCCTGCAGGAACGCATCCCCCGTCAGGTTCCAGCCATCCCGGACATAGTTCTTCTGCCGGTCATCGGCCAGATACCGACAACCGGTCGGTCCCCGTACCGCCAGCTTGCCGACCTCGCCGCGTGGCATCTCATTCATATTGTCATCAACGATTTTCGCTTCATATCCGGGCACCGGTATGCCGGTTACGCCGGGCCGGACCATTTCCTCAGGGAAGCTGATGAAGATATGCAGCATCTCGGTGGCACCCATGCCATCCATGATCCCGATGCCGGTGGCGCGTTTCCAGTCTTCATGGATGGGGACCGGCAGGGTTTCCCCGGCAGAGATGCATTTGCGCAGCGAGGTCAGGGCAAAATCCTGGCTGAGATCGGTCATTACCCGGTAGGCAGTGGGTGCGGTGAAACAGATGGTGGCCCGGAAGTCATCAATCGCAGCAGCCAGAACCGGTGGTGATGCCTTCTCCAGCAATACCGTTGCCGCGCCGACATGCATCGGAAAGGTCACCAGTCCGCCAAGGCCAAAGGTAAAGGCAATGGGGGGTGAGCCGATGAAAATATCGGTCACGCCGGGACGCAGCATCTTCGTGCAGTAAGCGTCGTTGATGACCATGACATCACGGTGGAAATGCATCGTACCTTTCGGCAGCCCGGTCGTGCCGGACGTAAAGGCGATCAGGACGACATCTTCGGCAGCGGTCTGTACGGTATCGAAGTTCGGTGACTTCCCGGACATCAGCCGTTCCAGCTCGGCGCCCGCCCCCGGTTCGCCGGAGCCGTTGAAATAGCAGATGCGCTGTAGCCGGCTGGTCAGCGCGGGGGTTTTCTCCATTTCCTCAGACAGGCGTTCATCGCAAAGGGCGAAATCAATCTCTGCCTTGTCGATGATGACCGAGAGTTCTTTCGCACGCAGCAGCGGCATGGTGGCAACGACAATGCCGCCGGCTTTGGCGATGGCAAACCAGCAGGCGACGAACATCGGGTTGTTGGCGGCGCGGATCAGCACCCGGTTGCCCGGTTTCAGGCCCACTTCATCCACCAGCACGTGAGCGATCCGGTTCGCCCGGTCCTGCAGATTGGCATAGGTCCAGGTTTCCCGGGGTGTGTAGAAAACCGGCTTTGGGCCCAGTCCGGCCTGCACCTTGTTATCCAGCAACTCGGTCGCACAGTTCAGGCGTTCGGGATATTTCAGCCCGGCTTTCGCCAGATCCATGACCGGCCACTGATCCGGCGGCGGCAGGTTGTCGCGGGCGAATGTGTCGAGGTGAGCGGTATAGGCGGTCATGCGGCACCTCCGGACTGTGAAGCTGCTGAATGGTTGCTGAGAGTCTGCCGGGCAATCACGACCTGCTGAATCTCTGATGCCCCCTCATAGATCCGCAAGGCCCGGACGTCGCGATAGAGCCGTTCCACCGGATTACCGGCGACCACGCCATGCCCGCCCATGATCTGCACTGCCTGATCGACAACTTTCTGCGCCTCTTCCGTAGCAAACAGCTTCGCCATCGAGGCTTCGCGGGTGACGCGCTCAGCACCGTTATCCTTGGTCCAGGCCGCGCGATAGACCATCAGGGCGGCCGCATCGACGGAGACCGCCATATCCGCGATCTTGCCCTGAACCATCTGCAATTCGGCCATCGGTGCGCCAAACAGTTCCCGGGATGACGCCCGGTCCAGTGCTTCATCCAGGGCGCGGCGGGCAAAGCCCAGGGCGGCGGCCCCGACGGTGGAGCGAAAGACATCCAGCGTGCCCATGGCGATGCGAAAGCCAGCACCACCTTCGCCAATCATGGCCCCGGCGTCGACCCGGCATTCTTCGAACACCAGCCGGGCCAGCGGATGCGGGGCAGAGACATCAATCCGCCCGGCGATTTTCAGGCCGGGATTATCCGCCTCGACGATGAAAGCCGAGAGACCACGGGCACCGGGAGCCTCGCCGGTCCGGGCGAAGACGACATACATATCGGCGATACCGCCGTTGGATATCCAGGTCTTCTCACCATTCAGGATAAAGCTGTCGCCATCCCTGACGGCTGTTGTCGCCATGGCGGCGACATCTGAGCCACCGGCAGGTTCAGACAGGGCAAAGGCGGGAATGGCCTTGCCCTCGGCAATGGCGGGCAGCCAGCGCCAGCGCTGATCGTCATTGCCATAAAAACTGATCGGGCCGCCCCCCAGCCCCTGCATGGCAAAGGCAAAGTCTGCGAGGCCGTTGTGGCGGGCCAGTGTTTCGCGGATCAGGCAGAGACTGCGGACATCCAGCTTGTCAGAAGCTCCGCCCCAGGCAGCCGGGACCGTGTTGTGCAACAGACCTTCCCGGCCAAGCAGCCGGACCAGCTCCCGGCAATCGTCGTCGAGATCGCTGTCACCATGAAGGTTATCGCGCACCTGACTGGCGGCGAAGTCATCTACCTGACGAACCAGCTCACGATGTCTGTCTTCAAAGAACGGCCAGTTGAGGAAGCTCTGGTCCGCCATGGTCAGTTCCCCTCGAAGACCGGTTTCTGCTTCGCGGCAAAGGCCTCGAACGCCCGGGTAAAGTCGCCGGTCTGCATGCAGATTGCCTGTGCCTGTGCTTCGGCCTCAATCGCCTGATCAATGGTCATCGACCATTCCTGATTCAGCATGGTCTTGGTGATGCCATGGGCAAAGGTCGGGCCTTCGTTCAGCCGGGCGGCGAAGGCGATGGCTTCATTCAGCAGTTCGTCAGATGGTACCAGCCGGTTGAACCAGCCCCAGCGTTCGCCTTCCTCTGCCGACAGGGAGCGCCCGGTAAACAGCAGTTCGGAGGCCCGGCCCTGCCCGATGATCCGGGGCAGGATGGCACAGGCCCCCATGTCACAGCCGGCGAGGCCGACACGGGTGAACAGGAAGGCGGTTTTTGCTGCCGGTGTGCCAAGACGGATATCTGCGGCCATGGCGATACAGCTGCCGGCCCCGGCACAGATACCGTCCAGCGCGGCAATGACCGGCTGCGGGCAGGCGCGAATGGCCTTGATCAGGTCGCCGGTCATCCGGGTGAAGGCCAGCAGGTCTTTCATGTTCATCTTGGTCAGCGGTTCGATGATTTCGAACACATCGCCGCCGGAACAGAAGTTCCCGTCGGCACCGGTGACGACGACCGATTTCACATCATCTGCATAGACCAGATCGCGAAAGGTGTCGCGCAGTTCGGCATAGCTGTCGAAGGTCAGCGGGTTTTTCTTTTCCGGTCGATTCAGCGTGATAATCGCCACATCATCCTGCATCCGCCATTTGAAATGCCCCGGTTTCAGATCGGCCATCAACATTACGCAGCTCCCTTCCCGATATTATTTTTCACCGACTTGCGCGCCCGGGATAACAGGTCGGAGAGTTGTCCGATTTCCGTGTCATCCAGCCCGCCCAGCATGTCGGCTACCCAGCCATGATGTTCCCGCGCCATGGTGACGAACTTTTCCCGGCCCTGTTCCGACAGATGAATGACCGAGCTGCGCCGGTCGCCGGGTTTGGCTTCACGGCGGACATCGCCGTCCCGTTCCAGCCGCTCGACAACACCGGTTATATTGCCGTTGGAGACCATCATGCTTTGTGACAATTCCGTCATGGTCAGCCCGTCCGGGGCATCATGCAGGGCGGCCAGCAGGTCGAACTGGGGCAGGGTGACGTTGAAGCGTGACCGCAGCCCGGCCCGCAATTCGCGTTCGATCATGGTTGAGCAGACCAGCATCCGCAGCCAGAGGCGCAGACGATCCCGGTCATGGCCGTCCAGCAGGTCGTGAGATGTCTTGTGGTTATCCGGCATGATTACATCACCTCCCCACCGGCAATGGCGATGGCCTGACCTGTCAGGGCAGACTGCGCCGGATCGGCCAGCCACAGAACGGTGGCAGCGACTTCCTCCGGCTGGATCAGCCGGCCCTGCGGATTGCCGGCTTCCAGATCGGCCCGCGCCTCGCTGGTGCTGCGTCCGGTTTTTGAGGCAATCCTGTCGATGGCTGTGGTGACGATCTCGGTTTCCGTATAGCCCGGACAGACCGCATTGACCGTGATGCCTTTCTTCGCAGTTTCCAGTGCCAGTGAGCGGGTCAGACCGATCACCGCATGTTTTGACGCGACGTAACCGGAAACATAGGCATAGCCCTTCAGCCCGGCAGTGGACGCCACGTTGATGATACGGCCCCAGCCACTTTCCAGCATGCCCGGCAGGACCGCCTGGCTGGCATGGAAAACGCCCATCAGATTGACATCGAGCATGCGGCGGAAGGCATCTTCATCCATTTTGCCGAAGGGCGCGCTCTCGACCGTACCGGCATTGTTGACCAGCACGTCAATCCGGCCACTGTTGGCCTGTGCCTGACGAAAGGCCTGGGCGACACTGGTTGATTTGGAAACATCGCAGGCAATGGCCCGGGTACCGATCAGGCGACCCGCGGCCTGTTCCAGCCGGTCGCGGTCGCGCCCCATGATGGTGACGGTTGCCCGCATTTGCGTCATGGCCTTTGCAACCGCCAGCCCGATACCGGTGCCGCCGCCGGTCACAACAACATGTTTGCCCGCCAGTCCGCTCATATCCTGAACCCCGCTTCCATTTGTTTTTGCAGGTTCCGCTCCATCTGATCACGTCCGCTGAGATAAGGCTTTGGCCAGTCGATACCCCGGAAGCCCTGCTGAGCCGCTGCCCGCAGGGTCCAGTTCGGATCGGCCAGATGTGGCCGGGCAAGACAGCAGAGATCAGCCCGTCCGGCGGCCAGAATGGAATTCACATGGTCGGCTTCAAAAATATTGCCGACGGCCATGGTCGCAATGCCTGTCTCGTTGCGGATCCTGTCGGCGAAAGGGGTCTGGAACATACGCCCGTAGACCGGTTTTGCGTCCGGTGAGGTCTGTCCGGAGGAGACATCAATGATATCGCAGCCGGCTTCCCGCAGCAGGCCGGCGATGATGACCGCGTCGTCCGGTGTCAGGCCATCCTGTTCAACCCAGTCATGGGCCGACAGCCGGACAGAAACCGGCTTATCCTCTGGCCAGACATTGCGGATCGCCGTGAAAATTTCCAGCGGGAACCGAAGCCGGTTTTCCAGTGAGCCCCCGTATTCATCACGGCGGTGGTTGGTCAGCGGGGTGATGAAAGCGGACAGCAGATAGCCGTGGGCGCAATGCAGTTCCAGCATGTCGAACCCGGCAGTATCAGCCCGGCGGGCAGCGGCAACGAACTGGCCGCGCACCCTGTCCATATCAGCGCGGTCCATTTCCCGGGGGGTGGCGTTGCCGGCACTCCAGGGCTGGGCAGAAGGGGCCAGCAGGTCCCAGTTTTCACCCTGCGGCAGCGGCTGGTCCATGCCTTCCCAGCCGATCCGGGTTGATCCTTTCGGCCCGGCATGTCCCAGTTGCAGGGCGATCCTTGCACTGCTGTGCCGGTGGACGTAATCCGTAATCCGTTTCCACGCCGTAACATGAGCCTCTGAATAAAGACCGGCACAACCCGGCGTGATCCGGCCTTCGGCGCTGACATCGGTCATTTCGGTGATTACCAGCCCGGCCCCGCCCTGTGCCCGTGATCCGTAATGGACGAGATGAAAATCGTCGACCAGACCATCGGTCGCGGAATACATCGACATGGGCGAGACCACGACCCGGTTGGTCAGGGTCATGCCGCGCAACCGGTAGGGGGCGAACATGGGGGGTGTGGGGGTGCTGCTGTCTGTCCGTCTGCCACCGGCATTTGTCAGGAACCAGTCTTCCAGCCGGGCCAGCCAGTCCGGGTCGCGCAGGCGCAGTTCCTCATGGCTGATCCGCTGACTGCGGGTCAGCAGGCCATAATTGAACTGTTCCGGCGACTGGCCGACATAACGTTCCACATGTTCGAACCATTCCGTCGAATTCCGGGCGGCGCTTTGCAGGCGCAGCACCTCGGTCCGCCGGGCATCTTCGTAGTCGGCCAGCGCCTGATCCAGCGGTTTGCCTTCATGCAGACGGGCCGACAGGTCGATGGCATCTTCCAGCGCCAGCTTGGTGCCGGAACCGATGGAGAAATGGGCGGTATGTGCGGCATCTCCCATCAGGATGATATTTTTGTGCCGCCATGTTTCACAGGATACCCGGTTGAAGTTCAGCCAGGCCGAACCGCGCAGATGGCGGGCATTGCTCATCAGTTTGTGACCACCCAGCCAGCCGGCGAAAATCTCTTCCAGTTTTGTGATCGTCTCGTCGGTATCCAGCTTGTCGAAGCCAAGTCCGCGCCAGGTTTCCTCTCCGCATTCAACGATGAAGGTCGAGGTTTCCTGATCGAACTGATAGGCGTGAATCCAGATCCAGCCAGCGTCTGTCTGCTCGAAGATAAAGGTAAAGGCATCGAATTTCTGATGGGTTCCGAGCCACATATACTTGTTGGCACGGACATCAATATCCGGACGAAAATGTTCGGCATGGGCGTTGCGGATGCGGCTGTTGACCCCGTCTCCGGCGATGACCAGATCGGCATCGGCAAAGGTTTCTGTGCCGTCGACCTCGGCCTCGTAACGGATATCGACGCCAAGTTCCGCGGCCCGTGCCTGCAGGATATTCAGAAGCTTCATCCGGCCGATGCCGCAGAAACCATGCCCGCCGGACCGCTCTACCTGACCCCTGAAATGGGTCTCCACATCGTCCCAGTGATAAAAGTTCTCACCAATGGTTGCTGCGCTGACCGGGTCGGTGTTGCGAAGATTGCCAAGGGTCTGGTCTGACAGGACAACACCCCATCCGAAGGTATCGTCCGGGCGGTTGCGTTCCAGAATGGTGATATCATGTGACGGATCGCGCAGCTTCATCGAAATCGCGAAATAGAGTCCCGCCGGGCCGCCTCCGATACAGATGATCTTCACGTCAGTCCCCCTGTAACACAGATATATTTTAAGCTTAAAATACTTGTTCCGTCAATGAATCCGAAAATTCTCCGAACGACAGAAATATGTCTTTCTTTACATGCGTTTCGTAATCGTATCGGCTAGCATTCCGATCCCGCCTTCTGATGGTTGTTCTGTCATGCCCCTGAAGCTGTCGCCCCTGCATCTGATTATTGCTGTCTGCATCGCGCATGTGCTGAGCATGTCCAGTATGTTCGCCTTCGTCGCCCTGATTGATGTGTTCGAGGCGGCCTGGGGCATCAGCCAGACCGAATCCGGTCTGATCAGCGGGGTTTTCTTTGTCGGCTATATCGGGGGCGGGTTGTTGCTGGTCACCCGCACCGACAGTATCGACCCGAAACGCATCTATCTTTTCTCAACAGGAATTGCCGCCTTGTCGGCGGTCGGTTTCGGGCTGATCGCCAGCGGTCTTGTCAGCGCCCTGATTCTGCACGCGGTTCTGGGTTTTGCGCTGGCCGGTTCCTACATGCCCGGCCTGAAATGCCTGACGGACAAGCTGGAAGGTGCCCGGCAGTCACGGGCGGTGGCGATCTATACCTCCAGTTTTGGTGTGGGAACGGCGATTTCCTATTTCCTTGCCGGGCGGCTGAATACGGTTCTGGGCTGGGAGATGACCTTCATCCTGCTCAGTGCGGGGTCAGTGCTGGCCTTCCTGATTGTGCTGATTGTCGTACCACCGATTGACCGTGAACGTACCCCGGTTCGTACCAGTCACAGCTTTGACTTCATGCCGGTTCTGCGCGCCCGTCGCTGCATGGCCTATATCATCTGCTATCTCGGCCATAACTGGGAGCTGTTCGGTTTCCGCTCGCGCATGGTGGTGTTTACCGCCTTTGCCTTTGTGACCGGCAGCGCGACAGGCGGGGAGGTTCCGGTGCGGGCCACCGATATTGCCGGGATCATCAGCCTTGTTGCCCTGCCGGCCAGCGTTATCGGCAACGAGATCGCGATCCGTATCGGCCGTCGCCGCTGGCTGCTGATCGTGATGACAAGCTCCGCCATTGCCGCCTGCTTTTTCGGGTTCTCGGCAAATCTGTCGCCGCTGATGGTGGTTGCGGCTCTGGTAATCTATGCCGCCTTTATCGCCGGTGATTCCTCGGCGATTACCTCGGGCATGGTGGCCAATGCACCGCCGGGCTATGCGGGCGCCGCGATGGCGCTGCATACCTCGCTCGGATTCGTCGGCAGCGCCATCGGCCCGATTGCCTTCGGACTGGCACTGGATCTCAGCGGCAACGGGGCGACTGTCATGTCCTGGGTGATCGGCTTTGCCGCCATGGGTCTTGGCGTCATCATCGGCCCGGTCGCCCTGTTGATCATCGGTGAACGCAAGGGCGACCCGGTCGAGAAGTAAGGCTGTCTCGAAGGATGGAGGGCAGCCGGAGGCGCTTACAGGTCCAGTTGCACCGTTACCGGCACATGGTCTGACGGTTTTTCCCAGCTGCGGGCATCGCGCAGGATGCTGGCTTCTGACAGGGCGGGCGAAAGGTCAGGTGTCACCCAGACATGGTCGAGGCGACGGCCCCGGTCATTGGTCTGCCAGTTCGGGCTGCGATAGCTCCACCAGCTGAACAGCTTTTCGTCCGGTCCGTGGATATGGCGGATGGCGTCAACCCAGTCACCGGCGGCCATGACACCGTTCAGGCCTTCGGTTTCAACCGGCGTATGACTGACAATCTTCAGCAGCTGTTTATGCGACCAGACATCAGCTTCCAGCGGGGCAATGTTCAGGTCGCCAACCAGTACCTTTGGCACACCGTCGGTCTTGCGGCGGTCTGACCAGGCGGTCATCTCGGCAATGAAGTCCAGCTTGTGGCCGAATTTCTCGTTCTGTTCGCGATCCGGTATGTCGCCGCCGGCGGGGACGTAGAAATTATGGATTTCCGGTCCGGCTTCCAGTCGCGCACTGATATGGCGGCAGTCCTCGCGTCCACACCAGATGTCACCACCGGTTTCTGCAAAAGGCAGACGGCTCAGAATCGCGACGCCGTTGTAGCTTTTCTGGCCGCGAATGACGTGATGGGTAAATCCCAGTTCGGCAAAGGCATCAACCGGAAACAGGTCGTCCGTAACCTTGGTCTCCTGAAGACAGAGAACGTCCGGGCGGGCGGTCTCAACGAGTTGCGCCAGACGGTCTGCACGAAGCCGGACAGAATTGACGTTCCAGGTGGTGATTCTGATTTTCATCGCGGCACTTTATCAGCCGGATGATGATAATCCAGCGGTTGCAGGCCGGGTGCTGGCGATGATTTTTGACCGGGAATCGAGAACGCCCGGTCAGGGGGATAACCGGGCGCTCGATTTAGCTCCTCTTCGGAGCAAAGGAAGTAGGGGAGACCTCCTTTGGGGTTGAGCGGTATACCGCTCTCTCTTGAACAACAGATAAGGAGGAATAATCGGCGAATCAATAGGCAGGCTGCACATAAGATGTGCAATTATTGCAATGCTGATCCGCGATCTGTACCGGTGTCAGCGCCGGGCGTTATGCGCCCGCACTGCACGTCCAAAAGCCGAGAACAAATGCCGGGAAAACGGGTTCTCGCCAAACCGGTGTTCCGGGTGCCACTGGACGCCGATCTGGAAGGTCCGGCTTTGGGTAATCCGGACGGCTTCAACCGTGCCGTCTGTGGCCATTGCCTCGACGGTCAGTCCGTCGGCCAGCCGGTCAATGGCCTGCTGGTGAATCGAATTGACCTCAAGTTCCGTCTCGTCACCATTCAGACCGGCCAGGACACCGCCTGCGATCAGGGTAACGCCGTGGGCCGGACCATACTGGACATCAAGCGGCTCACCTTCCGGGGCGCGATGGTCGATGCGGCCATCAACTTCCTGCAGATGCTGATGCAGGCTGCCACCCAGCGCGACGTTAAGTTCCTGAATACCGCGACAGATCGCCAGCAGTGGGATATCCCGGCTGACCGCCTCGCGGATCAGGGCGAGACTGCTTTCATCGCGAATGACATCCAGGGCCAGACCTTCACGGGGGGCGACACCCTGATAATTGTCGGGATGCACATTCGAGGTCGATCCGGTCAGCATGACCCCATCGACCGCATCAAGCAGCGGACCGACATCCTGCCGGGGCGTCATGGACGGGGCCAGAATGGCACCGCAACCCGCGCCATCGACAACGGCGCGGACATATTTGTGTTTTACGATTTGTTGCTGATGTCCGTCGATTTCACCAACGCAGCAGGGAAGAACAACAAGCGCCATGATATCAGTTACCTCCGCCGCCACCGGCTGTATAGGGATTCGCAAAGTAGAAGTCGCCGTTTTCCAGCGAAACGCCCCGACGGGCATCAAACAGGGTCAGTTTGGTCGATAAGCCCTGTGCATCATGTACGACCCACTGGCGCAGTTGCAGCGGCTGGTCGGAAAAGATCAGGGTGACGGAACCATTTCCCAGATCATCCTTGTCGGCGACGGTTGCCGCGATCAGGCCCGGACGGCGTTCCAGTGCGGTCACGACAATTCCGTCATTGCTGCCGTCGAGCACGACCTTGTCATCCAGCAGGACGGCCAGAGGGGTTGTGGAAATCGGCACGGCCGTGACCTGTTTCAGTTCCTTGTCGTGGTAATGCACAAACAATCCGTCAGCGACGACTTCGATCTGCGCCGGAGGGTCATACTCAAAGCGCATCCGGCCCGGTCGTTTCAGGGCCAGCGACCCTTCCGCCATGCCGCCATCGGGTGCGACCTGCAAAAAGCGGGCGCGTAATGTGGTGATATCGTTAAGATAGGTCTCGATCCGCGCAATATCCGCGGCATCTTCAGGCGGGGTCGCCGAAAATGCGGGAGTCGCGAGCATCAGTGAAAACAGGACGAAGATAAAACGCATGAGCAGAAATTCCGTTTGGTGTCTGGTTAATCAGACGAACGAGCCATGAAATTGATCGTTCACCCCGAGGGTTGCAAGGGGCTAATTGACTCAGCGGCCGGCAGCTTCCCCTGCGCGCTCGGCCGGGGCGGCGTCACGAGGACAAAAAAGGAAGGTGATGGCGCAACACCTGTCGGTGTCTGGCCCTTACGACGTCTGCTGGTCCGGCCTGACCGGATTGCCGTGAATGATCTTGTCACGGACCTGCCGTCCAGCCCGATCGACCGGCTGGACGGATGGTGCGACGACCCGGCCCACGCCGCCTATAATCGTCCTGTCCGGCTGCCTTTTGATGCGGGCCATGAGGTGATGTGGCGCGATGATCATCTGTATGATCTGGTCGTGATTCTCGGCCATAACGATGCCCCGCCCGTGCCGGGGTGCGGCAGTGCGATCTTCATGCATCTGGCCCGGCCGGATTATGGCCCGACCGAAGGCTGTGTTGCACTGGCGAGAGAGGATCTGCTGGCCGTGCTGGCGACAGTCCGGGAAAATGACGAGATTGAAATTTTGCCAGAGGGGTGAATTTGTCCCGGCTATTGCGGGTCGATCACGAACTGGGTGCCGATCCAGCGCCAGCCGCCACCGGTTGCCGGTACCGTGCAGTTGATACGCCCGCGCCCGGTTGGAAAGGGTTTGTCGAACCGGACTTCCACCCGGTTTTCGCCCAGCCGGTTGACCGCAACCTGCCCCAGATGTGACGCGAAACAATTCATCAGGTCGCTGTTATCCAGCCGTTGCGTCAGGGTAAAGCCAAACTGCGGCGGATTGTTTGCGGCAGTCAGGGCCATGTCTTTCGGGCTGATATCGGTGGCCGGAATCGGCAATGTGCCAATCGCAAGATGGAACCGGTCGGTCTCGCCATAGCGTTCATTCAGGGCGAATCTTGGCAGATAGTGAAAGTCACTGCCCGCATGGGTGGGGCCGGAATGCTGGCCAAAGGCGGCTTTGAACCCATAGGCCCGGACGGCTTCCCTGACGGCAAGGCTGGCCTCGCCATAGGGATAGGCGAAAAGTGCGGGGACATGCCCCAGCTCGCTTTTGAAGCGTTCCGCTGCACGATCCAGCTCGGCGACAACCTCTTCCGGGGTGATGCGGGTCAGATGGGCGTGGCTTGCGGTATGATGGGCAATCTCCATCCCTTCGTCGGCCAGTTGCCGTATGTCATCCCACGACAGGACGCCCGGTGACGCGGCATCGACCATGTCGGTGCTGACAAACAGGGTCATCGGATAGCCGGCGGCTTTCAGGCGCGGCCATGCCTCGGTCATCACACTTTTATAGGCATCATCAACCGTAATGGCGACGGCGCGGTCCGGCAGGGTTTCACCGGCCGACAGCCGGTCAATGATACGAGACAACGGCAGCACCGGAACATCTTCACTTTGAAGAATGCGCAGATGTTCCTCGAACTGTTCAATCCGGATATTTGTCGATGGAAACTGGTTTTCACCGAAACGGTGATACATAACGACAACGGCTGAACGGCCAGCATCTGAGGCGAGGGCGACCCGGGTCGATACGCCGAGATGCACCGCGATGAGCAGAAACAGGATTAATCTCGTCATGTCGTCAGGTTACCCGTCCCGGGGCTGGCAAAAAAGCCCTTCCGTGAAACTGTGCAGTGATGGCTGATATGCAAAAACTGCTGGCGATTGATACCGCTACCGGGGCCTGTTCGGTCGCGGTTTCTGACGGTGAAGAGATTGTCGCCCGGTTGTATCAGGAAATGCGGCGCGGGCAGTCAGAGCATCTGATCGGTATGATTGATGCTGCGATGGCAGAAAGCGGCATCGGATTCCCGGAGCTTGATAGCATTGTCGTGACCCGCGGACCGGGAGCTTTCACCGGCTTGCGGATCGGGCTTGCGACCGCCCGGGCCATTGGTCTGGCCTGCGGAAAACCGGTCTTTGGCCTGACGACGACAGAAGTGATTGCGGCGGGCGTCCAGCGTGGTGAAGACAACCCGTCTTTTGTTCTGGCAGCGGTCGATGGCCGCCGGGCAGAACCTTATGTGCAGATGTTTGCTCCTGACGGTACGGCCTGTTCCGACATTATTGCCGCGACGCCTGACAGCATTGCAGAGGTTCTTGCGGAAGCACCCTTCATTCTTGCCGGTGATGGCTGTGACAAGGCAGAGCCGATGCTGCCGCGCCTCCCGTTGCGACGAATCGACGTGATGCCGGATGCGGCAGAAATGGCGTTGCTGGCGCACCGGCAACGGACATCCGGGATCGGCCTGTCACCTGCGGACCCGCTTTATATCCGCCCGCCCGATGCTGTCACCCAGGCGGATGCTGAAGCTGCCCGGCGGGCAAAGCGGGGCGAATGACACCCCCGGCGCAGATCCGCGCTGCGGGCGAGGCCGATGCCGCACAGATTTCCGGCCTGTTCCGGTTTTCCGATCTGGATGCCTGGACACCGGAGAATGTGCAGTGGCTGATGCGTGAACAACGGGCGGTGGCCCTGATTGCAGAGGCCGGTGCGGAAGTCGCCGGGGCGATTATCGGTTCAGGTATTGCCGGAGAGGCAGAGATTTATGCCCTGATCGTCAATCCGGCATTCCGGAAACAGGGATGGGGCCGCCGGTTGCTGACGGTTTTCACGGATATCTGCCGAGACCGGGATATCGAGGTGATCCATCTTGAAGTGGCAGTTGATAATGCGGCCGCACTTGCCCTGTACCGGCAGGGCGGGTTTGCAGAGTCCGGACGACGCCCCGGTTATTACCATCATGACGGAAAACCGGTTGATGCGCTGTTGATGTCGCGCAGGCTGCAAAGCTGAACTCTCCCGGTGGTTCAGGTTGCGGGAGGCCTTGCATCTGATCGCCGCCCGGCCAGATGCAGCAATTCCTGCAAGGCAATGGGGATGAAGGCAAAGGCCGGGGCGACCTTGAAGGCAATGTCCGGGATACCGAAAACCGGTGATTTAAGTCGCAGATAGGGCCAGACCTGCCAGAGCTGATACAGTACGAACAGAACCAGTAAGATCACACCGAGCGAGATGATGATCCCGGCGAGGCGTTTCAGGCCGGGGCCAAACAGATCGGACAGCACGGAAACGCAGATATGGCGTCCGCGCCGGTGCAGAATCACGCTCATCGGAAACACCACCCAGACCAGCGCCAGTGCGGTCAGTTCCTCAAGGCCGAGGAATGATTTCTCGAAAGCGTAACGCCAGATCACCTGCGCAAACACGGCCAGCACCAGCCCTGCCAGCAATATCTGGCTGAGACGGAGATAGACCATCGACAGGCGGTCGAGGAGGTGATCCAGCGCAGCGAACATTCAGTATGTCGTCCTTCTCTCAGATCGGTACGGGGCGGGCCGGATAGGGGGGGTGCCCGCCCCGGCGAGGCGTTACTCGATAGCCTGAATTTCAGCCATCAGTCCCTTGGCCCAGAGGCCATCGGTTTCCTGCTGTTCAGCGGCTTCGGCCAGCAGGTGCTGGAACGGAGCCGGATTGATGGCAATGACAAAGCCGCCGTCACCGGTGATCTTTGCAGCCACCTGTGCGGCGCTGGCTTCTGCCAGTTCAACGGAATAATCGGTAGCCCGGCTGGCGGCTTCAGCCAGCGCAGCCTGTTCGTCTTCTGTCAGCGCCTGATATTTGGTTTCATTGATGGCCAGACTGATCGCCGCATAGACGTGATTGGTCTGGGTGACATAGGGAGCAGCGAGATGGAATTTCTGGCTGACGACGGAATCGAAGGGTGATTCCATTGCGTCGACGACACCGGTTTTCAGCGCCTGAAAGCTTTCACCCCAGGGAACAGAAGCCGGGTTGGCACCAACGGTTTCCCAGGTCTTGATATAGGACGGAATGCCCGGCACCCGGAATTTCAGACCCTTGACGTCAACCGGTGTGAAAACCGGTTTGGTGGAGACCACAACCCGTGGCAGCTTGCGCCAGTTTGCGGCGAGCAGGCGAAGGCCGTGCTGGTCACGCAGGGCATCTGCCATCCGCTGATGAACCGGTGATTTCAGGAACCGGTCAAAATGTCCGGCATCACGGAAGGTAAAGCCCCAGCTCACCACATTGTAATCGGCATTGAAGTTGCCGTAATTCGAGATGTCTTCGACAACAAGGTCGATGATTCCGGCAGATGTCTGCTGAATGGCGGCCTTGCCTTTAGCGAGCTGCCCTGACGGAAAGACTTTGATTTCCAGTGAGCCGTTCGACAGTTCAGCGGCCTGTTCGGCAAAACGGGTCGCGGCGAGGCAGGTCGGGTTGGTCGGTGCCGACGGGCAGGCCAGCCGCAAGGTGGTGGCAGCACTGGCCGTGGAGGCTGTGGCAAACAGACCGGCGGTCATACCGGCGGCAATGGCAAGTTTCACAAGTTTCATGGTCATCTTCTCCCTCTCTGGTTTTCCGGCCTGTTCAGCAGGCCGTCAGTTAACAGTCAGCAGCAAATCAACCGGCAGCAGCACCAGCGCCGGAATATAGGTAATCAGCCCGAGCACGAGCAGAATCGGGATCAGAAACGGCAGGATGGCGCGGGCCGTGTCGATGAACCGGATTTCCGCAATCTCGGTAACAATATAAAGCGCCCATCCCAGCGGCGGCGTTATCAGGCCGACCGTCAGGTTCAGCACCACCACGACGCCCAGATGCACAGGGTCAACACCCAGTGCGGTTCCCATGCCGATCAGGGTCGGGGTGAAGATAATCAGGATGGAGGTCAGGCTCATGAAGGTGCCGAGCAGCAGCAGAACCAGATTTACAGCAGCCAGAAAAGCCCAGCTTCCGTAACCGCTTTCCTGAAATATCTTTCCCAGTGCTTCCGGAATCTGTTCGGTTGTTACCAGCCAGCCGAACAGCGAGGACAGTGCCAGAATGAACATGATCTGGGTCGTGGTAATCAGCGCCTCTTCCAACATGGCGGGAATGGCCCGCGGGTTGAGGTCGCCCTGAATCAGTGAGACGGCCAGCGCATAGACCACGGCAACCACGCCTGCTTCGGTCGGGGTGACAATGCCGAAGACCAGACCGGCCAGAATCACGAGGGGCGTCATCAGCGGCAGGATATTGGTACGCAGGCTGCGCAGGATTTCGATCAGTCCGGCGCGCTGTCGCCGTTTCACACCCGGCGGGGCGGCGACCCAGACATAGACCATCATGAACAGGCCCAGCATCAGGCCGGGAATAAGGCCGCCGAGGAACAGGCCGGGGATTGAGACGTCGGCCATGGTGCCGTAGAGGACCATCAGGATCGACGGCGGAATGATCGGCCCGATACAGCTCGATGCGGCCGTCACGGCAGCAGAAAACGGTCTGGGATAACCGGCTTCTGTCATCGCCCTGATTTCGATCCGGCCCAGCCCGGCGGTATCGGCAACGGCCGAGCCGGAAATACCGGCAAAGAACAGGCTGGAGAGAATGTTCACATGTGCCAGTCCGCCCCGGACATGGCCGACGAGCAGATCAGCAAACCCGAAGATACGTTTGGTCACTCCCCCGGAATTCATGATTTCACCGGCGAGCACGAAGAACGGGATCGCCAGCAGGGTGATACCACCAAGGCTGTCGACCATGGAAAAGATCAGTACCGTCGCCGGGATGTCGGAGACCAGCATGCAGGCGACCGACGCGATGCCCATTGCAAGTGCGACCGGCGTGCCGAGCAGCATGAAGAAACCAAAGGTCAGGAACAGGACTGTCATGGTCATCAGTCAGTTCCCCAGAAAGGCGTTCTGCTGACGCAGTCCGGCCTGAAGTTCTGCAATATCAACGCTGCGAAAATCACCCTGATCGCGTCCGGCCAGTGCCGCCGCAAACCCGGCGGCCTGACCAATGGCCATGGCGGTCGGCATCACACGGACGGCGGCAAAGGCGTCGGCTTCCGCTGAAATACCCCGTCCGGCAGCAGCGACATTGTTGAGGCCGACCGGCAACAGCGAGCGATAGGGAATGCGATAAAAATGATCTTCCCCGAATTCTTCAATCGTAAGGCCTGCGCCATCGGCGTGGTGGATGTCGATCGGATAGGCACCGCAACAGACCGTATCCTCGAACACTCGCCCGGCCCGCAGGTCGTCGGCGGTCAGCACATAATCACCGGCGGTGCGGCGGGTGTCACGAACGCCAAGCTGCGGCGCTGTCTGACAGAGCCTTGCCGCTTCACATCCCGGAAGGTTGTGGCGCAGGAACCGGGCGATGCGGCGGGCCTGACGGCGGCCCTCCATTTCACCGGCGCTCATCGAGAAGGGGTCGGTGGCATCGACCGTCACCCGGCTGATATTGAACCAGGCAACATCTGCACCGGGCACCCGGCTGTAATGCAGGGCCGCCCGCGGCAGGTCGCCGGATGCCAGCCCCTGCTGAACGATATGCCTGCGCTCTTCGGCACTTACCTTATCAAGCCGGGTGAAATCGACCGGTGACATGGCGAACATCATCGTTGCCGGCTGTGGCCCGGCGGCTCCGGCTTCCAGAAAACGGGCACCGGTTGCACCGAGCAGGGCCATGTCGCCGGTCGCGTCAATGAAACAACGCGCCTGCAGATCAAGAGGGCCTTTCTGACTGGCGATCTGGACCGACGTCAGATGGTTGCCGGTCATCCGGACCCCACAGAGGGTTGCATGAAACAGCACAGTCACGCCGGCTTCAGCCAGCAGGTCATCAAGAACGGTTTTCAGAATTTCAGGATCATATTCAACCCGGTTCATCAGATGACCGGTGGACATGACAAAGGTTCCGAGACCGTGAGCGCCTTCTTCCCTGACCAACCGTTCCGTAATTTGTTCAGCGACACCGCGGATAACCTTGCGGCCACTGCGCGTCGTCCAGCCGACAAACTGGGCGACCGATCCGGCTGTTGCGGCGCCACCAAGAAAGCCATGCCGTTCGGCCAGCAGGACGCGGCTGCCTGCCTGCCGTGCGGCAAGGGCTGCGGCAATGCCGGACATACCACCGCCAATAATGACGACGTCGGCATCTGCTGGCGACGGATGCGTTGCGGGCTGTGGTTGCGTCTGGCTCAGTGTCTCTCTCCCAATGGTCCGCATTCTGAAATGACGCGGTATCCATATTCACTTCAAAACCTAAGGTTTTCAGGCGAAAACCGTCAATTAACTTTCCTTCTGTTGAGATTAGCATCATGTTAATATGAGGAGGATGTCCTCATGCTCAGTCTGCGTCAGATCGAAATGCTTCGCGCGGTCATGCTGACCGGGTCGATCACCCGTGCAGCAACAATGCTGAATGTCTCCCCACCCAGTGTCAGCCGGATGCTGAAACATACGGAATCCGCGGCAGGCGTCCGGTTCTTTGAACGTGGTCCTTCAGGATTTGTACCGACGCCGGAGGCCAGGGCCCTGCTGGGCGATCTGGAAGAAATTCATGACCGTATCCTCCGCATCAACCGCCGGATTGAAGGTGTTGGCGAGGCAACTGATGAGCGGCTGGCGATTGGTACCTCGCCCGGCCTTGGCCTGTCGGTGGCACCCGAAGCCTTGCGGCGACTGCATCAGGCGGCGCCGAACCTCCGGCTGTTCGTAGATACCCTGCATCTCGATGAAATTGTCCCGGGCTTGCTGCTTGGCCGGGTCGATCTTGCACTGACGATTTTTGACATGCAGGACCCGCGGGTCACAGTCTCCCGGCTGGGGCAGGGACGGATGATGGCGCTGGTGCCGGAGGGGCATCCTCTGGCTGACCGGGCAGTGGTCGCTTTTGCTGATCTCGCTGCCTATCCGTTCATCGGCTTTGAAGAACGGGCGTTTCAGCAGCAGCTGATTGAGCGGCTGGCGACAGAGACCGGTGTCCGGCTGTCCATTGATGTCCGGGTGCGGCTGGTCGTGACCGCCTGTTTTCTGGTGCGTCAGGGTTTCGGTGTCACCCTGATGGACAGTTTTACCATAACAGGTGATGTGGTGCCGGGTGTCGTGGCTATTCCGCTGGTGGAAGACATTCCCATTTCGCTGAATGTTGTTCATGCGCCGGAAGCACCGGTGTCATTCAATGCAGAGCGGTTCCTGAATATTGTCAGCGATCTGGCAGCATCAAAAAGCTGAAGACAGGTTTCAGGTTTTACGGATAAGTATCCGTCGTTGTCCCGGCCGTGCCGGAATCTCTTCGATGGCCATAACTTCCCAGCCCATTTCACGGGCGGAACGCGGGACATTCTCCAGCGGTTCACCTTCATTCAGGATAACCTCCAGCACCTCCCCGACAGACATCCGTTCCATCCGGAGCTTGGTTCTGACAAATGTCATGGGGCAAATGTCGCCGGTAATATCTATTTGTTCGTTCACAACCGGGTTACTGTTCTGCTGTATTACGCTGTTTGTCATGAAAATGATCTGCTTTGGACAGGATATTAAAGTAAATACAGGGCTTTTGTATTGCAGAACATAGGGTCCGCCTATATATCTTCTCGCAGAAATTCAAATATCCGGACGAACGTGAATGACTGACGAAAATAATTCAAGTGAACTTCTGACTCTGACCACTGATATCGTATCGGCACATGTGTCGAACAATACGGTTGCAGTAAATGATCTGCCGACGCTGATTCAGGAAGTATTCAAAACGCTTTCAAGCGTAGGCAGCACACCGGTGGTTCCGGAGCGCCCGCAGCCGGCGGTGCCCATCAAGAAGTCGATCACGCCCGATTACATCATTTGTCTGGAAGACGGCAAGCAGCTGAAAATGCTGAAACGCCACCTCAAGACATCTTATGACATGACACCGGAAGATTATCGGGAACGCTGGGGCCTGCCCGCAGACTATCCGATGGTTGCGCCGAACTATGCCGCGCACCGCAGTAATCTGGCAAAGCAGATCGGCCTGGGCACCAAGCCGAAGAACCGTAAAGCCCGGCGCTGATTTCGTTGCAATAAACATCTGCGCCGCGGCTTGGAGCCGCGGCGTTTTTTGTTTATGGTGAGGCAACGCTACGGGATGGCGGTTGAAGCAAGGGAGAACCGGCATGCAATCAGATCGAATTGAGCAGCTTTGTGTCGAAAAAGGCATGAAGATGACCGGCCAGCGCCGGATTATCGCCCGTGTCCTGTCGGAATCCGAAGACCATCCTGATGTCGAGGAGCTTTATCGTCGCGCTTCAAGCCACGACTCGAACATCTCGATTGCGACCGTGTACCGCACGGTCCGCCTGTTTGAGGAAGCCGGAATTCTGGAACGTCATGAATTCCGTACCGGCGATGGTCAGACCCGTGCCCGCTACGAAGAAGCTTCCGATGATCATCACGATCATCTGATCGATCTGAAGTCCGGTGATGTCATCGAGTTCTTCAATGACGAAATTGAGCGTCTTCAGATCGAGATCGCCCGCAAGCATGGCTACAAGCTGGTCGATCACCGGCTTGAACTTTATGGCATTCCGCTCAAGAAGTAATTCTGGGTACTGGCGGCTGTCATCATGATGCAGTCAAACTTTCACTGATCTGACATTTACCCGTCACGGCACTGTCGTCTGACGGGCCTATCTTCCGGTTTGTTCGCCGCCTGTTTTACAGGTCGGCTGCCTGTAACCGGAAGGAAATGTCATGGTCAAGGAACTGGCACAGTCGGTCGCCGGTCAGTTGCAACCTGCCGCCGCCGGCCTCACGGTCCGGCTGGCTGAAAGCCGCGCTGAAGTCGAAGCCTGTCAGGCGCTGCGTTATCAGGTGTTTCACGAAGAAATGGGTGCCCGTTCCGGAGATCTGGTCCGGCGACGGAAACTTGATGTGGATGCTTATGATGCGGATTGCGACCATCTTGTCGCCATCGATCCGGCCTGGCCTGAGAACCGGGGCATTGTGGCGACCTACCGGCTGATTCGCCGGCATGTGGCAGAACGGGTCGGATGTTTCTACACCGCGACCGAATTCGACATTGATGGTCTGATCCGGCAGGGCGGCAACCAGCTTGAGCTTGGCCGGTCCTGTGTTGGTGCCGGACATCGTACCCGCGCCGTCATGCAGATGATGTGGCAGGGAATTGCCGGATATGTTGCCGAACACAGGATTGATGTGATGTTTGGCTGCGCCAGCCTGCCGGGAACAGATATCACCAGGCTGGCACCGGCCTTGTCATATCTTCACCACAACCATCTGGCCCCGGCTGACTGGTGCCCGGTTGCCCGAGATCATGTCAGGGCACCCTTCACGCCGCTTGATGTGGGCGAACTGAATGCCAGACGCGCCTTTGCTGCGCTGCCGCCCCTGCTGAAGGGCTATCTGCGGATTGGCGGTGAAGTGGGCGAAGGGGCAGTGCTGGATCATGATTTCAACACCACGGATGTCTGTCTGATTGTCCGCACGGCCACCATTACCCAACGCTATCGCAACCACTATCTCGACCGGGGTGGCGAATGACGCCCGTCGCTGAGGCGCTGGAAGATGCGGGCTGGCTTGCCGGTGGCGCACCGCGCGGTCGTCTTGCCAGCCTGCCGCTGCACCTGCTGGCGATTACCCGGCTGGGACTGATCCTGATCGTTACCGCCCTGCTGGCGGCGATCTATCTGCCGGTTACCGGTTTGCGCCTGCGCCGTCTGCCAGACCGGATCTACCGGTTATGGGCGGCGATCGTCTGCCGGATCTGCGGCCTGCAACTGGTGATCCGGGGAACGCCGGCTGGCGGGCCGGGATGCCTGTATGTCGCCAATCATTGCTCCTATCTCGATATTCCGGTCCTCAGGGCAATTCTGGATGCAACCTTTGTGTCCCGCCATGATGTGTCCGGCTGGCCGGTACTGGGGCCGCTGGCCCGGATGACCGGCACCCTGTTTTTTGAACGCCGTCCGGCGCGCAGCGGTGAACAGACCCGCCAGATGACCGGACAGTTTGAAAAAGGCCGGTCCATCATTCTGTTTCCGGAAGGTACCAGCACCGACGGCAACCGGGTGCTGCCTTTCAAGAGCTCCCTGTTTGCTGCGGTCGGGCGTTCGCAGGGCATGACGCGGATCGTCCAGCCCGTAACCATTGCCTATACCCATCTGTATAATGTGCCGATGTCACTGGTTGAGCGGCCATTATTCGCCTGGTACGGCGATATGGATCTGGCCCCGCATCTCTGGCAGTTGCTGCATATCGGCCGTGCCACGGTTGAAGTGACCCTGCATGATCCGGTCCGGCCAGAGCAGGCCGGGGACCGTAAACAGCTGGCCGCAATCTGTCGTCAGTCGGTCGCTGATGGCCTGCGGAAATCACTGACAGGACGGTAAGTCCGGCGGGACGACCGAATAAGTCCGGTCGAATGCCGAAAATTACCCGAAAAACGGCAGTTTGCTTGACAGGGTAGCGGGCAATGCTAGTTATCGAGGATCACTGAAGATTTGAGAGGCCGCTACCGGTCCATGTCCAATAATCGGGACGTATTCAACGCCGTGTTTTCTCGCAGGATGGTGCGTTGACCAAGAAGTTGTTCGTAAAAACTTACGGCTGCCAGATGAATGTCTACGATTCAGATCGTATGACGGAACTGCTGGCCCCGTTGGGCTATGCGGCTGTCGATACCCCGGCAGACGCCGATATGGTGATTCTGAATACCTGTCATATCCGGGAAAAAGCGGCGGATAAGGTCTATTCTGAGCTGGGTCGTCTGCGCGATATGCGACAGGAACGAAATGACTCCGGGGCTGGTGACATGATGATTGCCGTTGCCGGTTGCGTCGCCCAGGCTGAAGGTGCGGAAGTGTTCCGTCGCGCCCCCTGGGTCGATATGGTTTTCGGTCCGCAAACCTATCACCGTCTGCCGGAAATGGTGGCGCGTGCTGCCCGTCAGGGTGGCGGCGTGCTGGATACGGATTTTCCGGCGGACCCGAAATTTGACGAGCTGGCAGCCCCGAAAGCATCAGGCGTCACGGCATTCCTCACCATTCAGGAAGGCTGTGACAAGTTCTGTACCTTCTGTGTCGTGCCCTATACCCGGGGTGGTGAATATTCCCGTGCTGCCAGCCAGGTAATCACGGAGGCCGAGGCGCTGGCGGGTCAGGGCGTGCGCGAAATCACGCTGCTTGGCCAGAACGTCAATGCCTATCATGGCGTGGGGTCGGATGGCAGCGAGTGGGGACTGGGCCGTCTGCTGCGGGCATTGGCGGATATCGACGGGTTGCAGCGCATTCGCTACACCACGTCGCATCCCCGTGATGTGGATGACGAACTGATCGCGGCGCATCGTGATCTTGATGCCCTGATGCCCTTCCTGCATCTGCCGGTACAGTCAGGGTCAGACCGCATTCTGACGGCGATGAACCGCCGTCACAGTGCAGATGATTATCGCCGTATCGTTGACCGGTTGCGGACCGCACGTCCCGACATGGTCCTGTCTTCGGACTTTATTGTCGGCTATCCCGGTGAAAGTGACCGCGATTTTGAACAGACCCTGAAACTGATCCGCGATGTCGGTTTCGTGCAGGCTTTCTCGTTCAAATACAGCCCGCGCCCCGGCACACCGGCGGCAGCGGATGAAATTCAGGTTGATGAGGCGGTCAAATCCGCGCGGCTGGCGGCGCTGCAGGAAGAACTGCTCGGCCAGCAGACAGCTTTCAACCAGTCCTGTGTTGGTAAAGTCATGCCGGTATTGTTTGAAAAGCCGGGACGCCATGCGGGTCAGCTGGTTGGCCGGACACCCTTTCTGCAGCCGCTTTATGCAGATATGGATGCCTCCCATATCGGTGACATTCTGAATATCGAGATTACGACAGCCAATCCAAATTCCCTGTCCGGTCAGCTGGCCGGACCCGACCAAGAGAGGGCATGCGCTTGACCAGAGGCACTGTACGCCGGGCAGACCAGGCCGGCGACTCGGTTACCCTTGCCTTCGCTGACAACAGATTGCTGGTACCCTTGTTTGGTGCTCATAACCGCAATCTGGCCCGGATCGAACAACGGCTGGATGTGGCAATCAACGCCCGTGGCAACGAGGTGACCATCGCCGGTGCCGCCGGTGAGGTCGAGGTGGCGCGTGCCGCCCTTGAAAGCCTGTATGCCCGCCTGGAACGTAATGAAGAGATCGAGCCGGGTGATGTGGATGCCATGGTGCGGCTGATCGATCATGACCCGGTTGAAGCAGAAGCCGCGACCGGGCTGACCATTCGCACGCGCCGGAAGCCGGTTTCACCACGCACCCCGTTACAGGCCGATTATATCCGGGCCATGCAGGCGAACGATCTGGTCTTCGGTGTCGGACCGGCGGGGACGGGCAAGACCTATCTGGCGGTTGCGATGGCGGTTCAGATGCTGTCGACCGGTGATATCGACCGGATCATTCTGTCCCGCCCGGCGGTTGAGGCGGGAGAGCGTCTGGGTTTCCTGCCCGGCGATATGAAAGAGAAAGTCGATCCCTATCTGCAGCCGCTGTATGACGGCCTGCGCGAGACATTGCGCGAGGGTGAACTGGAAAAGCGTATGGAAAGTGGCGCGATTGAAGTCGCACCGCTGGCCTTCATGCGCGGACGGACCCTGAAGAACAGCTTTGTCATTCTGGATGAAGCGCAGAATACCACCGCCGTTCAGATGAAGATGTTCCTGACCCGGCTCGGCGAAAACTCCCGCATGGTGGTTACAGGCGATCTCAGTCAGGTCGATCTGCCGGGAAACCAGCGGTCCGGGCTTGCCGAAGCACTGGAAGTCCTGCGGGACGTGGAGTCGATTTCAACAGTGCGGTTTACCGACAAGGACGTGGTCCGGCATAAGCTGGTGGCCGATATCGTCAAGGCTTACGACGCCTACAGCGCCTATAATTCCGGCAGAAGGATCGATGGTGAACAGGGCTGACATTCTGGTTCGCATCGATGACGACCACTGGGCGCAACTGCCCGGCGACCCCGACATACTTTGTCAGACGGCAGCCAGAGCGGCTCTGTCGGCGGCTGGATGGGATGACGATAATGTGGAAATCAGTATCCTGCTGACCTCGGATACGGATGTGCAGGTTCTGAACCGTGATTACCGGCATCAGGACAAACCGACGAACGTGCTGTCCTTTGCCACCTCGGATGATGAAACGACAGTGCCGGAAGGTGAAGCCCTGCCACTGGGCGATATTGTCGTTGCCTTTGAGACAGTTCAGCGCGAAGCGGAGAGCGCTGGCATTTCGCTTGCCGATCACACCAGCCACATGATCGTGCATGGCACCCTGCATCTGCTGCATTACGATCACGAGATCGAAGATGAGGCAGTTGAGATGGAGGCCCTGGAAACGGCTATACTGGCGCAGATGGGGATCAGTGACCCCTATGCCCGCAACGAGATCTGATATGGACGACGACAGCAAGACATCACGAACCAATGGCTCGAACGGTCGGGGACCTTCGTGGAAAGGGGTCTGGCGGGCACTGCGGCGTCGCGGCCCCGGCGAAGCGACGGTGCGCGATACCCTTGAGGAACTGATCGAGGATTTTGATGAGGATGAGGCGCCGGTTGAGCCAATGGAGCGGTTGCTCCTGAACAATGTGCTGAATCTGCGCGATCTCACGGTTGTCGACGTGATGGTACCCCGCGCTGATATCGTGTCCGTCGATACTGAAACCAGCATTGATGACCTGATTGTCCGCTTCAAGACAGAGAACCATTCCCGTCTGCCGGTCTATCGCAACAGCCTCGATGACTGTATCGGCATGGTTCATATCCGTGACGTGCTGGGCGTCAGCTTTGGCAGCACGGCAGAAGATGGCGCCTTCCGCCTGTCGGATATTGTCCGCCCGGTGATTTTCGTTGCTCCGTCCATGCGGGTGCTCGACCTGCTGCTGGAGATGCGGGTCAAGCGCACGCATATGGCGCTGGTAGTGGATGAATATGGCGGTATCGACGGTCTGCTGACGATTGAAGATCTGGTTGAGGAAATCGTCGGTGAAATTCAGGACGAACATGACGACGAGCCTGAGCCTCAGATGGTGGAACGCCCGGACGGGGCGCTGCTGGCGGATGCGCGGGTGGAACTGGAAGAATTCGAAGACCGGTTCGGTGAGATTTTCAGTGAAGACGACAAGGAAGATGTCGATACGCTCGGTGGGCTCGTTTTTGCCCTCGCAGGCCGGGTACCGGTGCGGGGCGAACTGATAAAACATGAGAGCGGTCTGGTATTTGAAGTTGTTGATGGTGATCCGAGGCGTGTCCGGCGACTGCGGATACGTAACCTCCCGACGCAGGATACCGCCGATGAGCAGAGCGAAGACTAGGCAGTGCCCCGTCTTTTCGATCTGATCGCGGGCCTGCGGGGCTGGCGGCGCGTCTTTGCTGCCTTCACCGCCGGCGGGCTGGCATCGCTGGCATTGCCACC
>TARA_R110000787_G_scaffold85049_2_pt1 | contig 26565 bp, 18 predicted proteins | sample TARA_R110000787 | Tara Oceans TARA_R110000787 (sample SAMEA4397920) | marine metagenome | biome: Polar Biome; feature: [DCM] deep chlorophyll maximum layer (ENVO:01000326); material: water (ENVO:00002006), including particulate matter (ENVO:01000060) such as... | depth 35 m | reverse complement strand
TCGATTAATCGTAGTCCATAGGCTTGGTCAACTACTATAATGCGTCCATCTTCTAAAGAAACACCATCTTCAGCTCGCAGTAAGCTACCGTCACCCGGAAATAAACTTTTCTTTTGATAGGTGAAATGTGATGGTTGTTCAATTGATTTTTCTATGGAGTTGTTTTGATTATTTGATTTCGGGCTATGGCAGGAAATAAATGTAAAAGCAAAAAGAAATAACGTGTAAATTGAAAGTTTCATAGCTTATTAATGATTGGTGTCATGAAGTTTCTTGGTATCCACATATTGCTGAAATGCTGTTACTTTTCCATTTTTAAGAGTCCAAAAATGTGCCGCTTGAGTATCCATAATTTTCCCGGTCTTCTTTACTTTGGCTTGATAACGTAAGGTAGCTAAAACTTGATTGTTGGACATTTCATGCAATTGGATGTCTACAAGATTAAAATATTCGTTATCACCTCCAACACGAGCAAAAACACCATTTAGTACCGCATCTGGTCCTACATATGGGTTGCCGTCAGCATATTCGTTTCCTTCAGCTTCATTCCAAACTACATTTGTATCTAAAGCTCCTAGTACTGCAGGAATATCTCCTTTTCCAAAAGATTGATATAATGCATCAATAACAGAAATATTATTAGGATCCGATAAGATATCTAATTGTTGTAATAACGAATAATTATCTAGAAAATCTTGCTCTTCAGCAATTTTTCCATCTTTCATTTTTACTAAAGTAGTACCTTCAATATCTACTGCATTGCCAGTGGCTGGGATGCCAAAAAACTCACCAGTATGGTTTCCTTTAAATTTCCAATGCTTCACAATTTTATCGCCTTGACCAAAAATATCAACAATGGTAAATTCTATATTTGAAAACCCAATTAAATAATTTTTGTAATAAGCTTTTGTCGCTTCAATCCCAACAATATTTTCAGGCTCCATATGAATAATAAGATCTTTAGTGAAGTTGTCTTCATTAAAATAATCTAAGTTGCCTTTATTAATAATTTCATCCCAAGTGTTTGAATAGGATGCTAATTGTTTATTTACAGCAGCTTCTTGATTGCAAGAAACAAATGAAAATACGATGAGTAGCGATACAATTAAGGTTGTTTTTTTCATAATTTAATTTGTTTTAAAAAAAAAACTAACATCCAATTTTAATTGAATGTTAGTTCTAGGTTTGGTTAGTTATTTTATTCTTTTGGTGGAGTTATAGACCATCCATCTTTCGCTAAAATGTTTAGCATATCATAGAAATAAATCAATCTTATAATTTTCCCATCTGCTACAAGAGATGCAGTATGATAAGGAACCGGAATTTCTGTTTTTGTTTTTTTGTTGGTTACTGTATTTGTTCCCCAAGATAAAACCCATTCTCCTTCATTCCAATTATCAGTAACTTTTACAGGAAGGTATAAATCTTGAGATATTTTATGAACATAATTAGAAGTGCTTTCTTTATAATACTCCTTATGTTGTTTGTAATTTAGAGAATCAACACCTCCACCTAGGCCTTGTATAAATACATCTTTAGATAGTTGTGCATTCATTTTTTCAACATCTCCTTTTTGTAAAGCTGCTACATAATTTCTTACAAGCGCTGTTGCAGATTCTGCATTTTCAAATTCTAAAGTGCTTTCTTGAGCCTTTGTAATAGTTGGGCTTAGCATTAGTATAATTGCTAATAGAACTGCCATTTTAATTGTTTTCATAATTTTAAAGTTAATTGGTTAGTATTTATTTTAATTAATAATAATTCTTTTTAAAAATGAATCATTATAGATTCTTACCTATTAAAATGGGGAGTTATATTTTTTAACACTATTATATAAGTATTGATGCTAAAGTAGTTGAATAATAGCGCTTTGTCAACCACATATTGATGTGGTATTGATGCCACTAAGTTTTTGTATATTTGAAATGTTAGCTTATAATCACTAATAAAATCAACCCTTTTGAAGAATAAACCTCTTTTGTTTTACCTAAATATCATTGTTCTTTTATTTGGAATTATTTCTACGGTTAATTCTCAAAACATTCCTCAAATAGAAGTTTTAACAACAGAACATGGACTTACATTCAGAGATGTTCGTTCGGTGACTCAAGACACGATGGGCTTTATGTGGTTTGGTACCCATCAAGGTCTTAATAGGTACGATGGTTATAATTTTAAAGTTTATAATAGCAATAAAGGCAATCCTAATTTTATTGAAAATGATAAAATCACTTCCAATATAAAAGTTGTTGCGAAATCAAACGATTTATGGTTTGTGGCTAATGAAAAAATATTTAAGTTAGATCTTCATACAGATTATTTAACAAGTTATTCAGAAAATAATGGAATAAAAGGTCAGGTACAAATCATGCATAAAGATGATCTAGATCAAATTTGGATTATTACAGATGACTATTGGACCGCTCCTGAAGGAACAGCAAAACAATATCTACAAAAATACGATGGAGATAATGGATTTATTGTGTTTGCCGAAACTCCACGAGGTACCAGAGAGTTTACACATGTCACAACAGATAAAGACCATAATGTTTATTGGGGAACTATTTTAAGAGGAGTATTAAAATATTCAGCAGATGGGAAACTACTTAGCGAACAAAAACTAGGTGACTTCAATTGGTATGGTACCGATATGTATTTTGGGCAATCTTTTTTTGATAAAGAAAACAATCATTATTATTTTAGGAAAAGGAAAAAAGGTGTTTTAAAATTTAATGATACTACACAATCTTATGAGGAGTATTATAGTTTTCAAGAAGTTATTTATCACGCTATAGAAGATCATCAAGGTAGTTTGTGGTTTGCGGGTCAAGAAAATTTGTACCGAATTGATACAGAAGGTAACTTTCGAAATTTCACAAAGGAACTAAAATCTCATTTTGATTTTTCACGTATTAACGACCTTTTTCAAGATGCTAATAATTTACTTTGGGTAGCAACAGATAATGGCTTGTTTAAAATCAGGATTAAGGACCAGCTGTTTACACATTTGTTTAAATCTGAAGAAGAAGGATGGGGAAATACCTTTAGAGGTATTTTTGAAACTAATGAGGGAAATATCCTCGCTATGTGTGAAAACCAGTATAAGTTAGTCGGTTGTGATTCTTTGGGTAATAATTTTGATTTACCATTAAATCATTCTATAAAAAACACGCCTACTCCTATGGCTGCTTCTCGGTTTTTTGCTTTTAATAAAGATAAGACTGCGGTTTATTCGGTAAACGATAATTTAATAAAAATTAGGCTAGATGATGGTTTAATAACCATGTTTCCTGAATTTAATTCAAGACTAAATATTACCAGTGGAAATCCATTACTAGCTTTAAAAAATGGAAATTTATTATTTGGTTATTCCTTGTCAAAACTCACCATTTTTAATCCAGAAACTAATGAAAGTCATTTGGTTTTCTCAAAATTAGAAGCTAAAAATAATATTTCAGATTTGCGTTATTTTTTGCAAAGTGAAGATGAAAATATAGTTTGGGTTGCTACTCAAAACAAAGGTTTAATAAAGGTTAATTTGAAGGGGGAAATTGAAGCGAAATACGATACTAAAACAAATCCAGCATTATCAAATAACGCAATTTTAGTGATTTTTGAAGATAAGCATAAATTATGGATAGGTACTTATGGTGGAGGATTGGATTGTTTAATCTTGGAAGAAAACAAAATAATAAATTTCACAAAAGCAAAGGGGTTGTCCGATAATAATGTGGTAGGTATTTTGCCCTATTTAGATAATTATTTATGGTTAAGCACCTATAACGGATTGTCGTTATTTAATAAAACTACTTTAAATTTTCAAAATTTTTATGTTGAAGATGGACTTTCTCATAACGAGTTTAATTACGCTTCTTTTTTTATAGATAGTAGAGGTAATTATTATTTTGGAGGAATGAATGGGATAACAAAATTCGACCCCAAACCCATCCTTCAAAAATCCGAATTGCCTCCATTGCGTTTTACAAATTATACTAGGTTTAGTAGCCAAGAAAATAAAACCTATGAGTATGATTGGGCACAGGAATTAGTTTCCGAAATAACTATTACACCTTACGATCAGTATTTTACAGTGGATTGGACCATGCCAAATTATTTTCAGAATTCAAAAAATCAATACTATACTAAGTTAGAAGGTTTTGAAGATCGTTGGTTTTTCCAAGGAAACACAGCGTCAATTAGATATAATAAACTGCCTTCGGGGGATTATTCACTTAGAGTTAGAGGTTCAAATTCTAATGGAAACTTTAGTAGTAAAGAATTAGTGTTGCCAATTTATGTGAAGCAAATATTTTACAAGACTTGGTGGTTTATTGGTTTTGTGTGTTTGCTTATTATAGGAATTATTTATTCAATTTTTAATTATAGACTTCAGCAAATAAAAGCTATAGAAGGACTGCGTACAAAAATTTCAAGCGATTTACATGACGATGTGGGATCTCTTTTGTCAGGTTTGGCTATGCAAACAGAAATGTTAGAAATCAATGCCAGAGAAATTGATAAGCCAAAACTTCATAGAATTACAGAAATAAGTAGAGAAGCCATTACTAAAATGAGAGATTTAGTTTGGAGTATTGACAATAGGAGAGAGCGGGTATTGGATCTTATAGAGCGTATGAATGAATTAGCAGATGAAATGTTACTTCCTAAAAACATTAAGTATGAAATTGATAAAGGAAATTTAAATGTCAATAAAAAGGTTCCTATAGCTGTAAAACAGCATTTGTTCTTTATTTTTAAAGAATCTGTTACTAATGTTTTGCGACACTCAAATGCCAGTATGGTAACTGTTATATTTAGAAATAATAGAGGTCGTGGTTATTTAATCATCAAGGATAATGGTACCGAAAGTTTGAAAAACTCAAAAACGGGTATGGGATTAGAAAACATGAAAATGCGAGTTGAAAAATTAAATGGAACCATTAGATTTTCTAATAAGGAAGGATTTACCATAAGTATTAGAATACCTTTTGTGTTATAGTGCAAACCACATTGTTATGTTATTGACAAAACATTAAAATCTTTGTAAATTTATATTCTGAAAGAGGATAAAAAAATGAATCAAATTAACTTAGCTATTATAGAAGATGATTTAGTGGTGCAAGAGAGCTTAGTAGAGTTTTTTGGCTTACAAGCCAATATTGAGACGGTCTTAGTTTCTAATTCGGTTGAAGATTTTTTAGAGAGAATTAATAAATGCGAAAACCTTCCAAACATATTACTTTTAGATATTAACTTACCAGGTCTTTCTGGGCTAGAAGGGTTGCCCTTAATAAAAAAAGAATTGCCTGAATTGGATGTAATGATGCTTACTACATTTGATGAAACCGATAAGATTTTTGAAGCACTCTCTTGTGGAGCTTGTTCATATATGTCTAAAAGAATTTCATTGCAGAAAATATTAGAAGCAATAGAAATAGTTAGTAAAGGAGGCTCCTATATGTCTCCAGCAATTGCAAGGAAAATTGCAAATTTTTATGCTCCTAAAAAGAAACAAAAACTAACGTCAAGACAAATGGAAATTGTTGATGGTATTGTTTCGGGTAAAAGTTATAAAATGATTGCAACAGACTTGTTTGTATCAATCGATACTGTAAGAAGTCATATAAAAAATATTTATAAAACTCTTGAAATAAATTGTAAAGCAGAATTAATTAGGAAATCGTATAATAATGAACTGTAAAATGTTGAGCGGTTTTGTAAAAAAAAAATGTTATTAAATTTTAATTCACAAAACCGCTCGATTAATTTATTTTTTGTTAAATCTTAATCTTTAGAAGATATTATTTCTCCATCAATACCACTTAGATCCTCTCTAAAGCTCCAAAGTTCTGATTGTTTTCCATTGGTAACAGATTCCCATTCTTTAAGAAATTTGTCAAAAGAACCTTTACCAAAAACTTCTTCAAATTTAATTGAAAAATTATCAGTTTTACCTAACCATCCTGAATTTTGATAAAAAGAAACAATCATTAAATCTTTTCCATCGATTTCATTAGGGAATTCATTGTAATATACTCCGTAAGAATCATCTTGATACTTTTCTCTCATTACTTTTTTAACTTTGTTCATAAGAGCAAGCGCTTCCTCTTTTTTAAAACGTTTTACATCAAACATATCTACCATGGCTTTCTTAATGGAGAAATCTTTCGGAAAATTTGATAGATCTGGGTAAAATCGCCAATAATGCTGATCACCACCAGCAATTGTATAAGGCTCAATATTTTTATTCCAATCTTCATCGTGACCTTCTTGTTGAGGTCTATCATCAAAAGCACTCCAAGGAATTGGTCCCATTACCCATAAGTACTTACCGTAATCTGGGCCATTGTTAATTTGGTAAATATGAGATCCATATTGTCCATCTGTGTGATATTTATTGTTATGATTGGCTACACCGGTTTCAAATTCATTAATAAATTTTGGGTTTGCGGTCATCATACCGTTTTCTGTAACAGTATAAGCGCCATTAGTTTGTGATAATACTACAAAAGGTAATATCATTATCCAATAAAAAACTGCTCTCATAATTTTATTATTTAATAGTTGTATTTATAAAGATACAAAAAAACAATGATTAATTAATTATAATTCAACCGTATATAGAATTACGATAAGAAACTATATTTCAGAATTAATTTAATTTTTAACTGTTAAATTGTTGAGGTATTTTTAGGTTTTTCATTAGATGAACAAAAAAATAGTTTGTAACTCATTACTCAATTGTTATCTTTGCAAATCTTCTACCAAAAATGGTAGTATTACATAAAATTTTGCAAGATCATGTTCGATAATTTAAGCGAAAAACTAGATAAAGCCCTTCACGTACTTAAAGGGCAAGGAAGTATTACAGAAGTTAATGTTGCTGAAACTTTAAAGGAAGTTAGGCGTGCATTATTAGATGCCGATGTTAACTTTAAAATCGCAAAAGAGTTTACCAATAAAGTAAAACAAGATGCCTTAGGCCAAAATGTACTTACCTCACTTCAGCCAGGTCAATTAATGGTGAAGTTGGTAAAAGATGAACTTACCCAACTTATGGGTGGTGAAACTGCAGGAATCAATTTAAGTGGTGCTCCATCGGTAATTTTGATGTCTGGTTTACAAGGTAGTGGTAAAACTACTTTTTCAGGAAAATTAGCGAATTACCTAAAAACTAAAAAATCAAAAAATCCATTATTAGTAGCATGTGATGTTTATCGTCCTGCTGCAATTGATCAGTTACACGTAGTTGGTGATCAAATAGGAATCGAGGTATTTAGTGACAGAGGAAATAATAATCCTATAGATATTGCCCAAAAGGCCATTGCTCACGCAAAGCAAAATGGGTTTAATGTTGTTATTGTGGATACCGCTGGTCGTTTAGCGATAGACGAAGTGATGATGGCAGAAATTGAAAATATTCATAAAGCCATCCAACCTGAAGAAACCTTATTTGTAGTGGATTCTATGACAGGTCAGGATGCTGTTAATACTGCAAAAACATTTAATGATCGCTTAAACTTTGATGGTGTTATTTTAACTAAATTAGATGGTGATACTCGTGGTGGAGCTGCAATTTCAATTAAAAGTGTTGTAAATAAGCCAATCAAGTTTATTGGTACTGGAGAAAAGATGGAAGCAATCGATGTTTTTCATCCATCTAGAATGGCAGAACGTATCCTTGGGATGGGTGATGTTGTTTCTTTAGTTGAAAGAGCACAAGAACAGTTTGATGAAGTAGAAGCTAGAAAACTTCAGAAAAAAATTGCAAAAAATCAGTTTGGATTTGATGATTTCTTGAAACAAATTCAGCAAGTAAAGAAAATGGGTAATATGAAGGATCTTATCGGAATGATTCCAGGAGCCGGAAAAGCAATGAAAGATGTAGATATTGATGACGATGCTTTTAAAGGAATTGAAGCAATTATTCATTCCATGACTCCAGAAGAAAGAAGTCAGCCAACATTAATAAATGCAAGTCGTAAAAAAAGAATTGGGAAAGGAAGTGGAACTTCAGTACAGGAAGTTAACCAGTTAATGAAACAATTCGAACAAATGAGTAAAATGATGAAGATGATGCAAGGTGGCGGAGGTCGCAAGATGATGCAAGCAATGAAAGGAATGCAGTAATATTAAATAATTAAAAAAATTCTAATCAACATGGTTCTATTAGACGGTAAAAAGACTGCCAACGATATTAAAGATGAAATTACTGTTTCGGTAAACGAAATGAAGGAGCATGGAGAAAAAGTTCCTCATTTGGCAGCAGTTTTAGTTGGGTCTGATGGAGCTAGTTTAACCTATGTTGGGTCAAAAGTTAGAGCTTGTGAACGTGTTGGTTTTAATTCCACTTTAGTAGAATTACCAGAAACCACCTCTGAGGAAGAGTTATTAAAAACCATTCAAGGTTTAAATGAAAATGATGAAATTGATGGTTTTATTGTTCAATTACCATTGCCTAAGCACATTGATGAGCAAAAAGTATTAAATGCTGTAAATCCAAATAAAGATGTGGATGGATTTCATCCTGAAAATTTTGGTAGAATGGCATTAGATATGGAATCTTTTATTCCTGCAACCCCTTATGGTATTTTACAATTGTTAGAGCGTTATCAAGTAGAAACTAAAGGGAAGCATACGGTTGTTATAGGAAGAAGTCATATCGTAGGTCGTCCTATGAGTATTTTAATGAGCCAGAAAGGACCAGCAGGAAATAGTACGGTAACCTTAACCCATAGTCATACCAAAAACCTTTCAGAAATCACAAAGCAAGCAGATATTATTATTGTTGCGTTGGGAGTTCCTGAATTTTTAAAAGCAGACATGGTGAAAGATGGTGTTGTAATAGTTGATGTTGGAATAAGTCGTGTTCCTGACGATACCAAAAAAAGAGGCTATGCTATAAAAGGAGATGTAGCTTTTGATGAGGTAAGTAAAAAATCTTCATTTATCACGCCTGTACCAGGAGGCGTTGGGCCAATGACCATTGCAATGTTGTTAAAAAACACGTTGATTGCACGTAAACGAAATACTTAAATTGTTTTATCTACAAATTCCATTTTATACATTTTAAGTACAATAAAGAATAAGGATATTGTTATTGGTCCAAAAATAAGTCCAATAAAGCCAAAAAGAGGAATTCCTATAATGACCCCAATTAATGTTACTAATGGATGGACATCATCCATTTTTTTAAGAACATAAAGTCTAATTATATTATCGGTGGAACCAACAACTACTAAACCATAGATTAGAATTCCAAAAGCAGAAAAGTCATTTCCACTAGCCAATGTTATTAAAAACACGGGTAGAATCCCGACAAGAGTTCCTACGAAGGGTATCATCGAACCTATAGCAACAATTACAAACCAAAAGAACGGGTTTTCAATTCCAAAAATTAAAAAACCTATAAGTGCAACTATTCCTTGTGCAACTGCTACAATTGGTATTCCAAGTGCATTTGAGCGTATCATTTTAGTGCTTTCTTCTGTTAGAACTTTTATATGTTGCTCTGTAAAAGGTGCGTATTTATAGATGCTTTCTCTAAACTTTTTTGGTTTTGTAAGCATAAAATACAAAAGAAAATACATTATTGAAATGGCGATAAAAAGTTCAAAAGTATTTCCTATTAATACTTTTGCGTTTTCTCCTACCCAAGAAGTACCTCCTGGAACATCTAGATCCTTGTAAAAATCATAGCCTAATGCATCTTCAAATTTTAATACATAGTTTTGCAATGCATTCAATAATTGTTCAGAATTAAAAACCGCATTTTCAATTTTATTACTCAACATTAAAGTAATCCCAAATATTGGAATTAATATTCCTATAAAAGATAGAAACATTAAAAAGGAGGCTGCTAAAGAAGTTTTCCATCCTTTAGCTTTAAGTTTTATCATCCATTTTTTTAATAGAACATATAAGGTTATAGCTCCTAGAACTCCTGATAGATAGGGTAGTAATTCATAAGATATTAGATATCCTACAAATCCTAATCCTAAAAGTATTATTACTTGTCTTATGGTTTTTGAAGGGATTGCTTCCATGTTATCCTTTTAAATAATTGATGCTTACTGTTGCTAATTCGTTGTTTGGAAATTTCGAAAAATGTTTGTGATCGATATTCATTCCAATTTCATTTATTACTTTTTGAAATACATCCAATTCTAATATGTACTGATCTGAAAAACCATGAGTGGCATCATATGCAGTAGCAGCAGTTGATCCTAGGTTTGCTGCAGTAATGCTTGGATTGATAGTATGTAGTTCGATTAATAACAATCCAAACTTTTTTATATAAGGCGACCATTTTTCAAAATGCTCCTTTAAGTTTTGTTCCACAACAGAATTGTTTAATCTTTTTCCAGCATATGCAAAAGCTCCTTTTGAGGTGCTAGTTCTGGTTACTTCTAGGTTTGGTTGTGACCAAGGTCGATTGTGGTCTAAAAAGGTTCTTACATTTAATAAATCACTTAATTTGATATTGTAATTACTTTGAATGTCTTCTTGTAATTGTTTTGGGTTTCCGATGTCTCCCCAAATTACTTTTGCCCAAATATCTGCTTTTACAAGATTTGAACGCGTTACTTTTAAGGCAGCTTTGTTATAATCGGCACCAACTAAAAAGAGCGGATATTCTTCTAACATTGCTCCTCGTTTTGTACGCTGTTCTATTACTTCAAATAAATGAATTAAAAAAGCACCATTACCGCAACCCATATCTAAAATGCCTTTAGGTTGTTCTTCGATTGGTTTGTTAAATAAAGCTATAATAATTTCATCTATTTTTTTAAAATAGGCAGAATGTGCTCCTCCACTTCCCCAAACATTCATCTCTCTATCCACGTGTATTTCTACTGAATTTGGAATGGAACTACGTAACATAGTTGCATTACCAAACATAAGCTCTTCCGCTCTTCTAAATGTCGGAATGTAAGAAACTGTTACTCCGTATGCGGAAGACCTTCTGGCAAAAAAGAATCCTTTATTGGTAAATTTATAATGCTCATTACTTTTAGTAAACCAACCTAGATAATGTAAGAAATCTAATATTTTTGAAAAGCTTTCTGGATCTTCATGAAATTCTTCTGCGCTAAAGGAAGCTTCCATAAAATATTTATGAAACATTCCGTCCATACCTAAAAATACAGTTAAAGGACCTACTAAAACGCCTTCAATGTGTCTTTCAATTTGTTGTTGTATCTCTAATTCTATTGGGTTATTTGAAGTTGGTTCGTATTTTTTGTTTTTATAATTTACAAAGATTCTGTTAATGATAGAAAATTGCTCTTTATCTAAACTTCTTGGATGAAACTCCTTAGAAGTCTTTAAAAAATGAACCACATCTTTATATAAATTACAATGCTCAAAAGCTATTTTACTTTTCTCATTTTGAGATATAGTGACGGTGTTTTCTGAATTATCTACACCATAATTAAGCCAACCTTGAGAAGCTAACATTCTAAGTCCAACGTTTAAGTAACCTTCGTTAGCATTGAAGTGTTTAGTAATTTCTGAAAGCAGAAAATGTTGCTTTTTTAAAATGAAATCTAATATTCCTTTTTCCTTTAATGAATAGGCAATAGGAGCAATAGCAATGCCGTCCAGATGTCTAAATAACTCTTCTCGGTATTTGTTTTTTTCTTCTTTAGTGAGCATTTATTTGAATTATTTTAGATAGTTCTTGTAAATGTAGAGAAAAAACAGCTAGCTATAATAGAATGTGTGTAAAAACAAAAAACCTTCATTTCTGAAGGTTTTGTCAATTTATATGTTCTAGTATTTACTCTTTTTCTTCAAGGTCATCAATTTTCCACGATAGCATAAAATATTTAATTTTTGCCTTGTCTGGAATATTTGTTACGTCAATTACTAAGTTTGGATTGTAACGAAAATTTTCGGGAAGTTCTTTTTTATCAATATTGATAAAAATATCACTGTCTTTTAAAAAGATAACCACCGTACTTAATGTTGTTTCAATGTTAGCAATTTCATAATTAGCTTTTACATCTTTAAAAGTGCTATTTAAATTTAATCCCTTATCAGTTTTATAACGAGCATCGTAAAATCGAAAATTAGAGATTAATGCATCAGGATCGTTATTTCCTCTTGGCGAGATCTGCATTAATTTATTCCCGTCTTTTTCATAAATTTCTACTTCTCCTTGCGTTGAAAATTCATCATTTCTAGAATACAATTTCACAATAGAATCTTGAGCAAAGATGGAATCTACTTGCTTTATTTTCATTCCAATAGTTAACTCACCTACAGAAGTATTTGATATTAAGAATGGATCCTTTTCTTCAACGCATTGAATAAACAAAAAGGCTACTATTACTGTAAAAAATATTTTTTTAATCATTTTAATTATTGTTTTTTATGGATATCAAAATTACTAAAATTGAAATTGTATTTTATCAATTATTATCACCAATTTTATCCTAGCCCTAAAAGAGATATCAATAACATCTTCAATGCTTTCATTATGATTGAGATTAAAATCGAAAATTTTATATGATTTTAGGATAAATTATTTTATCAATTTCCCTAAGATTCCTAATACACCTCTTATTACCGTTGCGCTTGTTAATACTTTTATAAAAGGATTTTGAGCGGTACTTTTTCTTCTTCTTGAAGTAGTGTTTCTAGAACTTCTTCTCGAAGATTCTCTTTCTATCTCTTCTTGTTCCTTTCTTGCTTTATCCTTAGTTTCTTTCTGCTCAGCTATATCAATTTTTTTATTTAATAATTCGTAAGCACTTTCACGATCTATTTCTTTATTGTACTGAGGAATTAATTTTGAAGCTTCTAATAATTCTTTTAACTCATCATCTTCCAAAATATCCATTCTACTCATCGGAGCTCGTAACATCGTTGCTGCTAATGGAGTTGGGATTCCTTTTTCATTAAGTGCCGTAACTAAAGCTTCTCCAATTCCTAATTGAGTTAATATTTCATCGGTATTATAATAATCGGAAAGCGGATAATTTTCTGCAGTTAGTTTAATAGCTTTTCTATCTTTTGCGGTAAACGCTCTTAAAGCATGCTGAATTTTTAATCCTAGCTGACTTAAAACAGCGTCTGGAACATCTGTTGGGTTTTGGGTTACAAAGTAGATTCCAACTCCTTTAGAACGAATCAGTTTAACAATGCTTTCAATTTGGTTGAGTAATGCTTTGCTTGCTTCGTTAAAAATTAAATGAGCTTCATCTATAAAAATCACTAATTCTGGTCTTTCACTATCTCCTTGTTCTGGAAATACAGAATAGATTTCTGCCAAAAGTGAAAGCATAAAAGTTGAAAAAAGCTGAGGTTTATCTTGAATATCAGTTAACCGAACGATATTAATATATCCTCTTCCGTCTTTATCTATTCTTAATAAATCGTCTGTATCAAAGGATTTTTCGCCAAAAAACAAGTCGCCACCTTGTTGTTCTAAAGCAACAATCTTTCTTAAGATTGCTCCAGTAGATGAGGATGAAATCCTTCCGTATTCTTCAGCTAATTCCTTTTTTCCATCTCCAGTAGCATATTGCAATACCTTTTTAAAATCTTTTAAATCTAAAAGCGGTAATTTATTGTCATCGCAGTATTTAAAAAGCACCGAAATAATACCCGCTTGTGTATCTGAAACATCTAAAATTCTAGATAAAAGTACTGGTCCAAATTCACTTACCGTAGCTCTTAATCGCACTCCATTTTGTTCTGAAAGAGTTAAAATTTCAACTGGAAATCCTTTTGCTTCAAACGGAATGCCAATTTTTGCATGACGTTCATCAATTTTCGGATGGCCCGGACTGGGTTGTGCAATTCCACTTAAATCTCCTTTCATATCCATTAACAGCACCGGAATGCCTTTGTCGGAAAGATTTTCGGCAAGTACTTGCAATGTTTTTGTTTTTCCAGTACCTGTTGCTCCTGCAATTAACCCGTGGCGGTTTAGCGTTTTTAAAGGAATTTTAACCAATGCATCTGTAATGGTTTCTCCATCAAGCATTGCTGCACCAAGGGTTATGAAATCTCCTTTGGTGGTATTACCTTTATTGATGTAATCGAAAAACTCTTTAGAATCTGCCATTATATAAATTTTCTATAAAAATACTAATTGTAAGTGGATAATAGAATTTTATAAATTTAAAATTGGTAGTGCTTTTAAAATTAAAACGTTGGGAATTTCAGTCTTTAAATATATACCTTTGCCGCAATGCAAAAAGAAATTAAAGAATTAGTAAGTAAAGGTGAAATGCTTCCCTTAATGGAAGAATTTTATACCATACAAGGAGAAGGATATCATAAAGGTACTGCGGCCTATTTTGTAAGAATTGGCGGTTGTGATGTGGGTTGTCATTGGTGCGATGTTAAAGAAAGCTGGAATGCAGATTTACATCCTCCAACAAAAACACAGCAAATTGCAGATAATGCAGCTAACTATTCTAATACGGTAGTGGTAACTGGAGGAGAGCCTTTAACTTGGAAAATGGATCACTTAACTTCCTTGTTTAAAGAAAAGAATATGCAAGTGCATATTGAAACCTCTGGAGCTTATAAGTTATCAGGAACTTGGGATTGGATTTGCTTGTCTCCTAAAAAAATAAAACTTCCAAAAGAAGAAATATATCAAGTTGCAAACGAGCTAAAAATGATTGTTTATAATAAAGTTGATTTTAAATTTGCCGAAGAACAAGCAGCTAAAGTTAATGACAATTGTATTTTATATTTACAGCCAGAATGGAGTAAAAGGGATAAAGTAATTCCTATGATTGTTGACTATGTAATGAAGAATCCTAAATGGAAAGTTTCGTTGCAAACCCATAAATACCTAAATATACCATAAAAAAAAAGCCTTGATTTCTCAAGGCTTTTTTTATTTTAAAACAGATTGGCTTATTTTGTAAATGGTACGGCAACTCTAACGGTATCCCAACCCATATGCATGGTGATGTTACCGTCTTTACCATCAAGAGCAATAGAAAAAGCCTCTAAAGAATCACCTGTTGTTGCGGGAACTGTAATGCGAGCTACATCATTTTTCTCATTATAATAATAAGATCCCCAAGCGTTTAAATCAGAATTTAATATGATCGTCCATTCTTTTTCACCAGGAATCGTTAATAAAGCATAGCTACCTGCTTTTAATTTTGTTCCGTTTAAGTTAAAATCTTTGTATAAAACTAATTCAGGGCCTTCATTGGCTCCAGTTCTCCATACTTCTCCATTTGGAGCAAGTTTGCTCAATTTTCTTCCTTTAAGTTGAGGTCTACTATAAATTACCTTCATGTCTTTGTTAGCCTCTTTGTAACTAGTTGGAAAAGCGGCTATATCCATAGGGCTTTTGTCTAATTTGCTAAACTCTTGTGCGTTTACTGAACTTCCTATTACTATTAGTAATGCAAATAATAGTGTTGAGATAGTGTTACTTTTTTTCATGTTGTTTGTTTTTATTAGTGACGTTAAAAATAGTTTTCATTTTTTTAAATTATGAAAAAGATTTGTTAAAATGATGGTTGCTAGGTCGTGAATAAAATTAAAACTTACGTTTTTTTATAGAATAAAGGTAAAAGTTTAAGGTTGAAATTTCGTTTTTGAGCACTTTTTGTTTTCTTTCTGAAACCACAACATTTTTAAAAACCATGAAATCTATTTTAAGGTGTTTTTTAAGCTTTTTAAGCGTGTTTTAGGAAATTAACAAAAAGTTAATAAGTACCTATAAAATGGCTTTAGAAGCTTTAAATAAAGAAGTGGAAAGAGTATATTTGTTTGTAATCAATCAGAGTTTTACAGTTCTAATTTGATTTTTAAAATTAACATTATTTAATTATTATTTATGAGCGAAGAACAGAAAAAAGATAGCTATGGTGCTGATAGTATTCAGGCCTTAGAAGGAATGGAGCATGTGCGTATGCGACCTTCCATGTATATTGGTGATGTTGGAGTGAGAGGTTTGCATCATTTGGTGTATGAAGTAGTAGATAACTCCATTGATGAAGCAATGGGAGGCTATTGTGATGAAATAGATGTTATCATTAATGAAGATAATTCCATTTCAGTAAAAGATAATGGTCGTGGTATCCCGGTCGATTTGCATAAAAAAGAAGGAGTTTCTGCTTTAGAGGTAGTAATGACTAAAATTGGTGCAGGTGGAAAGTTTGATAAGGATTCGTATAAAGTTTCTGGTGGTCTTCACGGTGTAGGTGTTTCGGTAGTAAATGCACTTTCTGTAAATTTAAAAGCAGTAGTTCATAGAGATGGAAAAATTTATGAGCAGGAATATGAACGTGGAAAAACGATGTATCCTGTTAAGCATGTTGGCGAATCAGATTTTAGAGGAACGATTGTAACCTTTAGTGCAGATCCAGAGATTTTTAAGCAAACTACAGAGTATAGTTATGAAACCCTTTCTAATAGATTGCGAGAATTATCATTTCTTAACAAAGGAGTTACGCTTACGATTATCGATAAAAGAGAGAAAGATGAAAAAGGAGAATTTGTAGCAGATACTTTTAAAAGTGAAGAAGGTCTTAAAGAATTTATTCGCTTTTTAGACGAAACACGTGAGCCAGTAATTGGTAACGTAATTCATATGGAAGGAGAAAAAAATGGTATCCCTGTTGAAGTTGCCATGATATACAATACTTCTTACAGCGAAAATTTACATTCTTATGTAAATAACATTAATACCCACGAAGGAGGGACACATCTTTCTGGGTTTAGACGAGGGCTAACTCATACACTTAAAAAGTATGCCGATGCCTCAGGAATGTTAACTAAGCTAAAGTTTGATATTGCCGGTGATGATTTTAGAGAAGGCTTAACAGCAATTATTTCAGTAAAAGTTGGAGAACCTCAATTTGAAGGACAAACAAAAACTAAGTTAGGAAATAGAGAGGTTTCTGCTGCGGTAAGTCAATCGGTTTCCGAAATGTTAGAAAATTACCTTGAAGAAAATCCTAACGATGCCAAAACGATTGTACAGAAAGTAATTCTTGCAGCGCAGGCTAGACATGCCGCCAATAAAGCTCGAGATATGGTACAGCGTAAAACCGTTATGAGTATTGGAGGTTTACCAGGGAAATTATCTGATTGTTCTGAGCAAGATCCAGCTATTTGTGAAGTTTTTCTTGTTGAGGGAGATTCGGCGGGTGGTACAGCAAAGCAAGGTCGAGATAGAAAATTTCAGGCTATTTTACCTTTAAGAGGTAAGATTTTAAATGTTGAAAAAGCAATGCAACATAAGGTTTTTGAAAACGAGGAGATTCGAAATATATTCACAGCCTTAGGAGTAACAATTGGGACAGAAGAAGATAGCAAAGCATTAAATATAGAGAAATTACGATATCATAAAGTAGTTATCATGTGTGATGCCGATGTTGATGGTAGCCATATTGAAACTTTAATTCTTACTTTTTTCTTTAGGTATATGAAAGAATTAATTGAAAATGGTAATATTTATATAGCGACTCCTCCTTTATACTTAGTAAGAAAAGGAGCAAAGAAAAAGTATGCTTGGAGTGATGAAGAACGAGAAGAAATTCAAAAAGATTTTGGAGAGGGTTGTAAAATACAGCGTTATAAAGGTCTTGGAGAAATGAATGCTGTTCAGCTTTGGGATACTACTATGAAACCAGAATCTAGAACACTCCGTCAAATAGTTATTGACAATGGTGCAGAAGCAGATCGTGTATTTTCTATGTTAATGGGAGATGAGGTGCCGCCTCGTAGAGAATTTATTGAGAAAAATGCAAAATATGCAAATATTGATGCTTAAAACGAATCAATATTGTTGAAGTAAAAGCATTTTTTTTGCTTTACTAACTTTACAAAGTCCTTCTTTTAATTTTTAAAAGAAGGACTTTGTGTTTTTAGTGTTTTCATAACAAAATTTAAGCTAGATAATTGTATTTTCGCACCGTTCTATCAATAAGGTAGAATTTGATTAATAATTATATAAAAAACATATAAAACTATGAAAATTACTATTGTAGGAGCAGGTGCGGTTGGTGCGAGTTGTGCTGAGTACATTGCTATCAAAGATTTTGCAAGCGAAGTTGTTATTTTAGATATCAAAGAAGGATTTGCTGAAGGAAAAGCTATGGATTTGATGCAAACAGCATCATTAAATGGATTTGATACAAAAATTGTTGGTGTTACTAACGATTATTCAAAAACTGCAGGAAGTGATATAGTAGTTATTACAAGTGGTATTCCTAGAAAACCAGGTATGACACGTGAAGAATTAATAGGTATTAACGCTGGTATTGTAAAATCGGTTTCTTCAAGCTTAATTGAGCATTCGCCAAATACTATTATTATAGTAGTAAGTAATCCTATGGATACGATGACGTATTTAGTTCATAAAACTTCAGGTTTACCAAAACATAGAATTATTGGAATGGGTGGAGCTTTAGATAGTGCCCGTTTTAAATATAGATTGGCTGAAGCTTTAGAGGCACCTATTAGTGATGTTGATGGAATGGTAATCGGTGGTCATAGCGATACAGGAATGATTCCTTTAACCAGAATGGCGACTCGTAATAGTATTCCTGTTACAGAATATATTTCGGAAGAACGATTAAATCAAGTAAAAGAAGATACTAAAGTAGGAGGAGCAACTTTAACTAAATTATTAGGAACTTCTGCTTGGTATGCGCCAGGAGCTGCAGTTTCAGGATTGGTACAAGCAATTGCATGTGATCAAAAGAAAATGTTCCCTTGTTCTGTTTTACTAGAAGGAGAATATGGGTTAAATGATATTTGTATTGGAGCGCCTGTTATTCTTGGACGTAATGGTATTGAAAAAATTGTTGAGTTAAGTTTAACAGATGCAGAAAAAGACCATATGGCTAACAGTGCCGATGGAGTAAGAAAAACGAATGGTTTATTAGAATTCTAATATCCAACACTTATATAAGATTATTAATAAAGACTGCAGAGATGCAGTCTTTATTTTTTATATTTGGCGAATGAAGCCGAAATGGTACTTAAGTACATTTATATTAATTGTTGCTTTTCTAGGAGCTGGTCTTCAACAGTTTTCGGTACCTAATCAAGAAATCGTACTGCAATTTGAAGGTGAAGAGATTTCTATAGTTGAAACTGAGAATGCAATTACCAATATAAAAAAACAACTGCAGGACATTGGAGTTGAAAACATACACGTTTATAAAGGTGATAACGGAGTTTTAAAGATTTCCTATTTTAGTGAAATTGATGTTATTTCCATAAAGAAAATATTTTCCACAGAAAAAGCTTTAAAACTAAGCTATTCCTCATTAGATTTTGAAGAGGGAACTTCCAAAATACCTTCTAAAAATAAATCAAAGACCTATCAACTTGATGTATTTGAAATTCAAAAAAGTAATGGAAATGAAGGAGATTCAAATGGTTTAGTAGTAGAGCTATTACCTGAGAATGACCGTTCATTTAATCCGGATGTTTACTATTCTGCTCTAGTGCCGGATGTTAGGTTTAAGAACGAAATTGAAAAAGTAGCCTATATTATATATAACAATATATCAATTGAAATTGATAACTCTTCGTATAACACTCCAGAAGTTAGAGCGGGCCCTGTTCTTGTTTAATTGCCCGAAAAGCTTTCATTAATGCCTAATAAAGCTAAAAAATATTCAAATTTAATATCATTAAAAATAATTGTCAGATTATACGGTAAACTCTATATTTGCTCGTTTTAAAAAATTTGACACAAAATAATAAAAGAATGCAAAACAAAGGACTAATTAAAGTATTTGCAATATTGTTTGGTTTGGTAAGTTTATACCAACTATCATTCACGTATATTTCAAATAGTGTAGAGGACGAAGCAAAAACGTTTGCCAACGCAAAGTTTTCAGCTGATGAGCCAGATAAAAGAAATTCAGCGGAAGCTAGTTATTTAGATTCTATAGGAAATATTCCAGTAGTATCTGTAGGCCCGATTGTAATAGATTATAATACGGCTAAAGGAAAAGAACTTAATAAAGGTTTAGATTTAAAAGGAGGTATTAATGTAATTCTTCAAGTATCCGTAAAAGATATCTTAAAGGGATTAGCTAACAATACAAAGGATGCTGCTTTTAATCAAGCGTTAGATGATGCATTTGTTCTTCAAAAAGAATCTCAAGATACTTATCTAGAGTCTTTCTTTACTGCTTTTGATGCACTTCCAGGAGAAAATTTATTAGCTTCTCCAGATATTTTCTTCAATAAAAACTTAGAAGATGACATCAATGCATCTATGACAAACAGTGATGTTTATCCTGTAATCGAAAGAAAAATTGACGAGTCTATTATTGCTGCTTTTGAAGTATTAAGAAAGCGTATCGATAAGTTTGGTGTTACGCAACCAAACATTCAACGAATTGGAAAATCTGCACGTATTTTAGTAGAATTACCAGGGGCTAAAGATGTAGAGCGTGTAAAAAAACTATTACAAAGTACTGCTCAGTTAGAATTTTGGGGAGTTTATAAAATTGACGAATTACAAGGTTTTTTAGTTGCAGCAGATTCAAAATTAGCTGAATTATATAAAGCTGATGAGCCGGAAGTAAAAGAAGCTGTTGTAGATTCTACAGATACAGAAGGTAGTGTTGTAGATGATTTAATTGGTGGAGAAGATGTAAATGATTCTATTACTGATGCATTAAAAGAAAGGCCATTGTTAAGTAAAATGTTGTTTCCTGGACAATCTGGAAGACCAGAACTAGGAACATTTATGCTTAAAGATACTGCTTCTGTAAATGGGTATTTAAAAACACCACAAGTAAGATCATTGCTTAGCGAAAATCAACGTTACGCAAAATTTGTATGGGGTATCGCTTCAGATAACAAAGAATTAGGAGAGGAAGTAATTACTCTTTATGCTATAAAATCTAATAGAGATAAGACACCGCCATTGGCTGGAGGAGTTGTAGTAGATGCAGTTCAATCATTTGATCAACTAGGAAGAATTGTTGTTAGTATGCAAATGAATGCTAGAGGAGCAAGAGTTTGGGAGCAAATGACGGGTGAAGCTTTTAACAATCAAACGCAAATTGCTATTGTATTAGATGATATCGTTTATTCTGCGCCAGGTGTTACAAGTGGACCGATTGCAGGTGGTAGAAGTCAGATTTCTGGTGATTTTGATATTACAGAAGGACAAGATTTAGCAAATGTATTAAGAGCTGGAAAATTACCTGCTTCTGCTGAGATTATTCAAGGTGAAGTAGTTGGACCAACATTAGGTCAAGAAGCTATTGATAGTGGGGTATTCTCATTTGCATTAGCACTTATCTTTGTATTGGTTTGGATGATATTCTATTATGGTAAAGCAGGTGTTTTTGCAAATGTTGCCTTAGTAGTTAATATTGTATTTATTTTTGGAATATTAGCTGGATTAGGAGCGGTATTAACGCTTCCTGGAATTGCAGGTATTATATTAACGATTGGTATGTCGGTAGATGCGAACGTACTTATTTTCGAGCGTATTAAAGAAGAACTTGCAAAAGGGAAAGCTCAAAAAGATGCTATCAATGATGGTTTTAATAATGCATTATCATCAATTTTAGATGCGAACATTACAACAGGTTTAACTGGTTTTATATTATTAATGTTTGGAACAGGGCCAATTCAAGGTTTCGCAACTACATTGTTAATAGGTATTGCAACATCATTATTTACTGCAATTTTTATTACAAGATTATTTATTGATAGTTATACGAAAAATGGTAAGCCATTACCTTGTGCAACTTCATTAACTAAAAATATTCTTACACATAACACTATCGAATTCTTAAGAAAAAGAAAAATTTCTTATGTAGTTTCAGGATTGTTAATTGTTATTAGTTTAGGTTCATTATTAACAGTTGGTCTTAATCAAGGTGTTGATTTTGTAGGAGGTAGAACATATACAGTACGTTTTGATAAAGATGTGAATTCAACAGAAGTTGAAGCAGATTTAATTGAAGTGTTTGGTTCAGCGGAAGCAAAAACATATGGAGGAAGTAATCAGTTAAAAATTACAACTAAATATAAAGTAGATGAAGCAGGGACTGAGGTAGATGAAGAAATTGAACATATGTTGTTTGAAGGTTTAAAATCTAACCTTCCTGAAGGATTCACTTATGACCAATATATTGGTGATTATGACAACAAGGTTGCGGGTAGAATGGAATCTTATAAAGTAAGTCCAACTATTGCAGATGATATTAAAAAAGCATCATTTTGGGTAGTATTAGGATCTTTAGTAGTAGTATTCCTTTATATATTATTACGTTTTAGAAGATGGCAATTTAGTTTAGGTGCTGTAGTTGCGGTTTTCCATGATGTATTAATCGTATTGGGTATCTTTTCATTAACCTATAAGTTTATGCCTTTTAATATGGAGATCGGACAATCATTTATTGCTGCGATACTTACTGTAATTGGTTATTCATTGAATGATACCGTGGTAGTATTCGATAGAATTCGTGAATATTTTAACGAACATCCATCTTGGAAAATGTCTAAAGTAATTGATAGTGCCTTAAATAGTACATTAAGTCGTACATTAAATACATCATTAACTACCTTAATAGTATTGCTTTCTATCTTTGTATTTGGAGCAGAATCTATTAGAGGGTTGATCTTTGCATTAATAGTTGGTGTTGTAGTAGGTACTTATTCATCATTATTTATAGCAACTCCTGTATTCTTTGATTCAGTTAAGAAAAAAGGAATTGATTTATCAGATAAAAAAGAAGAAGAGGAAGAAGTAAAAGCTTAATTAATTTCTTTAAATCATTTTAAAAAACCACTTTCAGTATTGAAAGTGGTTTTTTTATTTAAAAATATTCTTATAAAGGGTAATTGCTGTTGTGCTTTTAATAATAGAAATCCATCATATTATCGCCTTTAAGAAGGCTCTAGATGAAGGTATCTTGTGTTTAAGGTAAGGTGTTTATTCGTTGAATAAAAAACAACTAAACCGTATTGATTGTTGTTTGTTTTTTTTACAATCTAGTCTTTGTTCTTGATTTTAAAGGTGAATTGTTATGAGTTAGTCGATTAAGCGATGTTATGTTTTTGTTAGATGTTAATGTGATATTTAATATGAAAAAACATCTAGGGTTTTATTATTGCTAACCACTAAATAATGATTTACACCATTAATGTTGATTTGCTTTAAATTTTTAGCATCACTGTCTATAAATGGATCGTATTTTTTATTATAAGAAAAATCACCTTTACCGTTTCCTAAAAGAACATACCCGAAATTACTATCATAACGAATGGTTTCTGCTTCGGCATCGTAAATAGCTCCAACACCCATAATGTCTATAAAACCATCCTTATTTATATCCTTACTTATTAAGGATAGTGTGGGTCCCATTTGAGTTTCATTAGGAAGGTGTTTGATTATAAAACTCTTATTTCCTAAATTTTCTAAATAGATAGATTTGAAATTATGGGCAATTAATTGAAAAGCATCATTAAGCTTTTCTTCTCCATAAATAGTACCCATATCCAAATTTGCAAATTCCTTATAGGTTTGTATTTTATCTAAAAGGAAAGGATTTTGTTCCGAGCTACATTCTTTTCCTCTAACAGGAACTTGTTTCCCGTGGAAAATTTTACTCATAGCAACATCAAAACTTCCGTTATCATCAAAGTCCTTTGCGTATATATAAAGTGGTTTTTCTTCAGAAGGATGAAACTTATTGTTTCCTCCAAGATTTCCTAAAATATAATCTTGATCACCATCATTGTCATAATCTCCTGCAGTAACACTGAAATACCATCCTTCAGAATTTTCTAGTCCAGAAACGGTAACTTCTTTTTCAAAAACACCGTTTTGATTATTGTAAAAAGTAGGAGCCATCCATTCACCAACGATCATAATATCTAAATCGGTATCATTGTCGTAATCGGTAAAAATAGCTTCCGATACCATACCCGCTTCCGATAAGGTATTGCTAGAATCAGTTACATCTGTAAAAATTCCATTTTCATTGTTTAATAAGTATGATTTAGGGGAAAGAGGGTATTTGCCAGGAATCACATTACCAGCTACAAATAAATCTAAATCTCCATCTGCATCATAATCACCAGCAATTACAGATTTTCCAGAAGTAATCATTTTTGGAAGTGCGTCTTTATCTAAACTAAAATTACCTTTTCCGTCATTTTTATATAACCTGTCTTGGAGTAGTGGACTGTTTTCGTCTAATTCATAACCTGCACTTACTACATAAAGATCTTGGTCCCCATCGGAGTCTGCATCAAAGAATAGCGCATTAGCATCTTCATATTTACGTTCGTTTTTCCAAAGGCTTTTATTAGAGGAGGTGAAATTTCCAGTGCTATTTTGAATATAAAGAGCTGCATTAGCTTCAAGGGCATTGCCAACAAAGAAATCTTCTAATCCATCTCCATTTACATCGCCAGTAGTAATACCGGTTCCTTTAGTTGATTGTTTTTGAGGAATTAAAAGCTGAACAGCATAATCATTAAAATCATTTTCAGTGTGTGTATAATCAATGCCTAGGCTTGAAGGGCTTATGTTTTTCTTTAGTTTAGTTGTTTTGTTTAAAACGATAGGCTCATTAGTGGCTTCAGAATAATCAATAGTAATTAATTGATTGGCTTTTACATTTGTAAGTTTTGAAGTTTTGCCATCTGGCCATTGAACTAGTACCTGTGAAGCTAAATCGTTATCATTTAATCCAAAATTTATAATAGAGGTTACAGAGGACTTATATCCTCTAGTTAGGTATTGTTGTCTTAATTGTGATTGATCTTCATTAATAAGGTAAACTTTAGCTCCAATACCTATTGGATTAGTATTAGAACCTCTTAGTTTAACTTGAAGATAATTATTACTGGAGTTGTTTTTATAAATACCGGCTGGGTCATCAACGTTGTTGGTTATTAAATCAAGATCTCCGTCGTTATCTAAATCTGCATAAGCAGCACCGTATGAGAAACTAGGGTCTTCAAGCCCCCAATCTTTTGTTTTTTTGCTAAAACTTAAATCTCCGTTGTTTTTAAAAATATAATTGTTTATTTTTTCTGAAGGAAAAGAACTTAAGACGTCTTCAATTTTCATAATGCCACCACTAGATCCAAATTCATTTAATTTAGCTCTGGCATCTCTATTAGTGTATTCTTTATCAACTCCATTTGTCACATATAAGTCTTTAAATCCATCATTATCAAAATCTGCAATAAGAGGTGCCCAACTCCAATCAGTATTGGAAACTCCGCTTAATTGGGATGATTCTTTAAAAATTCCATTCCCAGTATTTGTATGAAGCATATTAACCATATATTGGTGGTGATAACCAATTTCTACCATAGTCAGGAAATTAGGAGTGCTCATAGAAGCCATATTTTCTTTACTTCTAATGTGGCTTTCAGGAGCCATATCTACTGTAATTAAGTCTTGTAGGAGGTCGTTGTTTATATCTGCATAGTCAGAGCCCATGCTATTCATTGTAATATGTTTTAAACGGGTGTTGATTTCGTTTTTAAAAGTACCGTCTTGTTGGTTAATGTATATAACGTCAGGTTCAAAAAAATCATTTGCTACAAAAATATCATCCCAGCCGTCTTCATTAAAATCAGAAATCACTGCGCTAAGTCCCCAAGCTTTATTATAGAGTCCAGCATCACCAGTAACTTTTGTGAAATGGTTTTCATCATTCCTGTATAATTGATCACTAGAAATTTGTTCTAATTGACTTTGAATCTCTTCATTAATTCTACTTGCATTTTTAAAATCATACCTAAAGTTCACAACATATAAATCAAGATCTCCATCTTTATCATAATCTAGTAGGTAAACTTGCGTAGTGTGTCCTGGATCATCCAGGCCCCATTTTTTGGCTTCTTCTTTAAAAGATCCGTCTTTTTGATTGATAAAAAGTAGATTTCTTCTTAAATCATGGTTGTCTAAAGAGCCTGCTTTGCAAACATAAATGTCTAGCCAGCCGTCATTATTAACATCTAACATAGTTACGCCGGTAGAAAAACCAGCATAATCTTCTGCTTTAGATTTAGTAGTAATGTCTTCAAAATTAAAATCACCATTGTTTTTATATAATTTATTTGGACCAAAACTTGAAACAAAATAAATATCTTCAAATCCATCATTATCTATATCGCCAACCGCAACACCGGCACCAGTATAGATGTATTTGTAATTAATTAAATTAAACTCAAAAGTTTGTTTTATGCTGTTTTTAAAAGAAATATTTGACTCCTTTGATGCGATTTTCTGAAACAAAACCTGATCTGTATTCGGTTTTACGATCCCTTTCTCACTAGAAGATTCCTTTACACATGATAATATCGTTAAAAATACTAAGCAAAAAATAAACTTTTTTTTCATATCAATAAATAGTCTAAATGTTAATTACAGAACTAAGTGTCCAAATGTAAGTAGTAATGAAAAAAAATCAAAATATTTTAATATTAAAACAAATTATTAATTATTTTGGTTTTTTTTTAAAATGTGGTATGTTTGCACATATTGTTTATTAACTAAAAATTACTATTTATTAACTAAAATTATTTTCAATGAAAAAAATTACTTTAAATTTATTAGTATTG
>TARA_R110000787_G_scaffold284415_1_pt1 | contig 26584 bp, 23 predicted proteins | sample TARA_R110000787 | Tara Oceans TARA_R110000787 (sample SAMEA4397920) | marine metagenome | biome: Polar Biome; feature: [DCM] deep chlorophyll maximum layer (ENVO:01000326); material: water (ENVO:00002006), including particulate matter (ENVO:01000060) such as... | depth 35 m | reverse complement strand
ATGCCGACATTGGTTCAAGCCGCAGCGAATGACCGCTCCCCGCCGTCCTTTCCAGATACCGCATAGGCGAAGCTAAGGATCATGCACTTGCAGCGAACGGCAGAAAGGTCCGCGTTGTGTCAGTTCAGGGGCGGTGCAGCGAAAGGCCGCTACACCGCAGCTGAAGGTGCGTCTGCGCTCGGTGTTCGCTGCAGAACGCGGTAGATGGTTGGCCGGGAGACGTCGAACAGTTCCGCCAGATCGCTGATCGAGTATTCACCGGTGTCATACATGCGGCGCAATTCTGTTTGGCGACGATCCGACAGTTTCGGTTTCTTACCCTTCAGCTTGCCCTTGGCGCGGGCGATGGCCATGCCTTCTTTTGTTCTCATGCGGATCAAATCAGCTTCGAACTCAGCAAAAGTGGCGAGAATGTTGAAGAACATCTTGCCCATCGGATCGGAGGGATCATGAACGCTGGCACCTAAAGCCAGTTTCACACCACGGTGGGCAAGTTCGTCCGCAATGGCGCGCGCATCCGGAACGGAGCGTGCAAGGCGATCCAGCTTCGGCACGACCAGCGTATCGCCCTCTCGCACTGCCGCCAGCGCTTGTGCCAGTCCCGGCCGCTCACGGTTCGCCCCGGTAAGCCCGTGATCTGTATAGATGCGGTCCTCAGCAACACCCAAACTGAGCAAAGCAATTCGTTGCGCCTCGAGATCCTGATCGTTGGTGGAACAGCGGGCATATCCGATGCGAGTTTGTGACATTTGCATCTCTCCAAAGCGGTGTAGGGATGAGTGCGTTACGGTTGTAACGTATAAGGCACCCTCAATGAGAATATACTCGGACCAGCTATATGAGACAATAATATTTCAAATTATTTGTTAGTGACACATCCAGTTCAAACCGTCCGTTGAGCGATCCCCTATCGGACACTCCATCCCAGAAACCTTCAACAACAAAATCAGTTCAGAACAGCGTTTTGTCAGCGCCAGTCGGGGCAGGGGACGCAGGTGCCGAAAAAAGAGTGTTTGCTGAACAGTTCTGGGGATCGGATGCGCGGACAAAGCGCCTGGATTCTTTAGAAGGTTAAGACTTTTCCTCTTCATGGTTGAAAGTCTTGTTAAAACAATATCCTGTCACGTCAGTGCAAAGATCTACGGAAAGTTCATGCCAGACAGATTCATTTTCAGGCAAGTTTATGCTGGTGATTTGAGCAGGTTTCTTACCGATGGTGAGATACGTTCCAAGAACCATGCGTTGCCACAGTCCTGTCATCAGACTTCATACCAAGATATTGTGGACCGTCGCGGCACCGCAGAATTTGTCATGCCGTGCGGAGGGGTCGTAAACGACTACGTTCCATTCTACTTTTCGCCGCTAACCTCTTTCACTTACACGATTCATCGAGGCAACGTGCCTCTCCGTTCTCCGGATGGTGCTCATTTGGGTATTGCTCGAGATGACGAGCGCATTTTCTTCGTGTGCAGCACAGAGCATCTGCGCGATAGTGGATTAGAATTCTGCTTCAGTGATTTTCCGCTGAATTCTCAAGTTCCACAGCCCTGCATTGAACAAAGTCTTGATAGGATGGAGCAACATGTTCATTGGGGGGTCTTCGATGACAGCCCGCGAGTGGCCAGAATTCAGGAGATCGGATATGCTGGCGTTTGCAAATATTTCAAAAACTGGGATGATCCGCCAGAATGGCAGCTCCGCAGTCAGAAGCGGATGGCAGAGTTCCTTGTTAGGGGAGCATTGCCCCTGAACTATGTCTCCTGCATCGTTGCCAAATCAGTTGACATGCGGGATAACCTACAGCTGCAGATGGATGCTTCCGACTGGAATATCCCGATCCTCTCGAAACCAGGATGTTACTTCTAATGCCGATTTCATTCAAAAAAGGGAACATGTTTGATGAGCCGGTTCAGGCTGTGGTGAACACTGTCAACTGCGTTGGAGTCATGGGTAAAGGCGTTGCGCTCGAGTTTAAGAACCGCTGGCCAGCCAACTTCAAGGCATACAAGAAGCTGTGCGATTCTGACGGCTTGAAGCCTGGACAAATGTTTATCTTCGATACCAAGGAACTTTTCGCATCTGAGGGGCCGCGGTATCTGATCAACTTCCCAACAAAAGCTCATTGGAGATCAAAGTCCAAGATCTCATACGTAGAGGATGGACTGGATGCTCTTGCCAAGACAATCCAGTCATACGGTATTAAATCCGTTGCCATCCCTCCATTAGGGTGCGGCAATGGTGGTCTTGATTGGGCCGAGGTGAAGCCTTTGATAGTTTCAAAGCTCTCTCAGATAGAGGGCATAGATATAATTGTGTTCGCCCCAAAAGAGGCAGACGACGAGCCCGAGTATGTGCATTCAAGTTTTCCAATGACTTACCCTCGCGCTATTCTTCTGAAAAGTTTGAATGATCTCGAGAGGTTCTTCGATGGATCGTTCGACAGAATTTCTCTGCAAAAGATTGCGTATTTCCTACAAGCTTTTCATGTGGACTTTGGACTGAAGTTTGCACGCAACTTGCATGGTCCTTATTCGGACACATTGAAGAAGGCTTACGTAGCGTTCGAGGAGAACGGGATGATCAGCGGTTTTTTAAGCAGTGATCGGCAAGCGCACATAACCAACAGCGGCTGTGCGGCCGCTGATGAGTTCATAGGCAAGTCTTCAGCTGGTAGTGACAAAATCATTGATCGTTTGAGTAAACTGATTCAGGGTTACGAAAGCCCTTATGGCTTGGAACTTCTGTCTTCGGTGCATTGGCTGGCCCATCATGAAGGGCATCATCCAGCCGAGAAGATTATCGAAGAAATGTTGGGATGGAACGAAGGTAAGCGCAACGCTTTCAGCGAGAAAGCAATCCGCACCGCATATGCACGCCTCCAAGAAGACGGGCTACTGAACTAAACTGTCAATAAAACTCCGTAAGCAATGTCTTTTGGGGGCCGAACCTTGTATAACCTATGCAAATTTCACCTATGCGTGGGTTTATTTTCCAAAAATGCGGCAGCTAGCCGAGCGGTGTGGCCCCCTTTTTCTCTGCGATTGAGACCTTCAGGCTGATGATGTCGGCGCAGGAAAAATGGTGAAAGTTCGACAGGGCAAACCGCCTACCAGAGGTCGTCCATGGGATCGCCTCCAAGGACGGATCAAGCAACTTCAAGCCGCCACCTGATTACACTTTCACTAACTTTTGGGCATAGTTCTAGTCGGACTATCGGCACACCACTCAACCTTACCTTTTCGAACCCAGAAATGGGCTCTGCATCCCGCCGTCTGCCGGACCGATGGCTCCAAGCTTGGACGACTGAACCAATCAGTTTCCGCCATCCAGCGCGGCCGCCGAGCTTTACTCAATGGCAACTGGATCTTCTCACCACACCCACACGGACATTGGAAACAAACCCATTTGTCAATTTCTCCATCACGCACAACAACGAGCTTTCCACGCTGTAGCATTGCATGATCAGGATGCTCAGCCTGTGTGTAGCATAAGAGATCAACTGGTTTTTGAAGCCCCATCGCACGTAGGCAGCGACCAATGAACTGTCCGATCATACCTTGCCCACCCGATCCATAAACGGAATGATGTCGCCTCTGCCCCAGTATGCTTCATCGACACACAGGATACAGTTAGGGTCCTGTTTTGCCCCTTGCAGACGTTCCACTCCAATATCAAATCGCCGCGTCCGTTGCGCCGCCCATCCGCTGTCACCACGAAAGCCAGTCAAACCTTGCATCATTTCATTGATGGCCATTGTGGCGGTTTCCGTTGTGAAGGTTACAACTGCCGGGGCTGGGTTCTCAGCTCCTCGAACATAAGCTTCCCGCTTTTGACGTTCATATTCAGCAGGCGCGGCGCGGCGTAACTCCTCGGCTGCTGCTGTCTGGGGATCTGCCACTTTACGACAAAGGAGGCATGCCGTGCCCGGCCTCAAGACCGTCACCCGGCCAATCATCGAGGCGACATCACCTTCGGGACTGCGCGGACTGATCGCGAGACCGAGATCAATCACTGGTCGCAGATAGAAGTATGCCAACCGGTTGAGGAACATACGACCGGCGTGATCATCGGTGCAGCCAAAAACGATATCGCAGGACAACAGCGTGTCACGGGCCTCACGTGAATCTGCCAGATGGGCGATCGGGATCGCGCGCACGCCGAGCCCTGATCTGGCAAGTTCCCGCGCGACCACCTCAACCTTTGGGCGCATCGCGTCAGCGTCCGCTCGGGTTGCACCATGCAGCCGGTTCAGATTTGTCACCTCGACAATATCGTCATCAAACAAGGCGATTTGACCGACACCAAGGCGGCCCAGCAACATCGCAACGGCGCTACCCGTGCCACCGCACCCGACGACCCCGATTTTCAATCGCCGCAAGATCACATTAACCGCTGGACCAAATGCGAGCGCCTGGCGGGCGAATGCATCGTCCTGAAATCCCCCCATCGTGTCGAGATATCGGAAATTGGAACCAACGGTTTGCATAGAGGCCACACCAACAGGACTTGTCTCATCCAGCCAGACCCGCCCCGCGAATGTGGACTCACCAATCAGCAACACACTTGGCAACATTTCAGCCTGCCCATTACGGTTGCGCGCCAATCTTACGAGCTCAAGTTCGTTTTGATCATCTTGTTCGGAGAAGGTCGGATAACCAGACGGGTGGCTATGCGCGATGCCAACCACCAGACCTTCCTCCTTGGCGCGTCGGCACGCATCCACAAAAGACCTTGTCGACCAAGTTATGTGCTTGCGGCTTGCTGAAATGAGATCACGTTCCGGAACCGGTTCAACACGATACGAGGTCAAGCGCAGTCGGGCGCGCCGATCCCATGGGTCAAGATCGATCCGCGATACACCAAAGAAAACATAGGCTGCAGCCTCGTGCCCATTATTTCTGGCCAATGCAGTCCGGAGCGCCACGAAGTGGCGCTCCTGCAAGGTCATATCAACTTGAGTCATGCCGCGACCTCAAGCGCAGTCTCGATGCGTTTGAGCATTGTCCAGATCCCGTCCACTCCGGGCCGCCAGTCATTGTTGTGGCGAGACCATCGCTGCCACCGTTGACCTTCGAAATCCAATGGTTGATCAGCCTGACGAGGGTATTGGCTGGTCGGAACCAGCGTCAACCAAGGCACTGCATAGAACATATCTGGCGCCGCGTCGGGGTAACCCTGGGGCAAAAGGATCAGAATGTCCGCAGCGCCTACCTGAAATTTTTCATCAGGCAAGCTATAACCGTGGATTACCACACCGCACTGAGCACCATGTCGATATTCCGTGAAAGACAGATCACGCTCGCTCAGGTAGCGGCGGTCACGCATTGGCAGAACCGGGGACTCCGCACCTTCAGTTGACGTGGTCGCTCCGGTGAAAAACCGCTCAAGACCTTTCCCGTCCAGACGGATCAATTCATTGTCCTCAATCGGGCGATCCTCTGCGCCTCGCACTTCCATCCAGACGCCGTAACCAGCCCTGTCTGCACCAGCCAGCTTTTTCAGGACAAGGCCGCTGATGAAACATGCGCCCCATTCCTTAACCTGGCTGTCCAGTTCGATCCGGTAGGATTCGGCACTTTTGAATACGATCAAGCGCTCAACACCCGCTTCGCGCAGATCAACAGTATCATTCAGTCTCAACTCTTTCAGGTCGCCGTTACGAAACAACTGAAAGACCAAGTGCTCCTCTGCCGGTCGCGCGCCAACCACTTCCAGAATCTGACGGGCTGTCGGCACAGGATCATCCAGCCTGTAGCGGTCAAAGCTGAGATCACCATCACCGATTTGTATACGGTAGGGGCCCGTTTCTCGTGGCTGCCGACCTTCGGCAACGCACATGCTGATATCTTCAAAGTCCAATGTTTCTGCCGTCATAGCTTCTATCCTTATGTTTTACAGTCGACCTGTATCGACCTCATATGGTTTATTTAATAGCCAATTATTAGCCAGTCAATAGCCAATGTTTGGCCAATTAGTAATTGACAACTACCCTATAGGTGGCTACATTTGGGGAACTCAGGAGGATGATAGATGAGTAAGAAGACGATGACGCTCAATCTCAACGAAGCGGAAATGAGCGTTCTGGAACAGTTGAGCACCAAGAAAGAGCTCAGCAAAATTGCCGTAATCCGCCAAGCACTACGGCTTTACCAGATGGTGGATGTCCGTCTCGAACGAGGCGACAAGCTGTTTTTTGAAGACGACAAAACCAAGGATAAATCGGAAGTCATGATGCTATGACAGCGTATCCTGTTCGACTGCATGATACGTCCGCTGACACTTTGGTTGATGCCGAACTCCATGACGAGATTGCCGAAAAACAATTGATCGATTGGCAGTTTCAATGGCGGCCAGCAGCACAGGCATACATGAAACGCTTGGTCGACAACGGTATCAGTTCAACGGATACAGCTTGGCCGCAAAGCTGGCATTGGGACTGGCGGGGAAAAATGAATGAGGTCCGAGGGCTACTTGGGCACACCGGGTTCAGCGTTACCTGCCGGGATGTAACACAGGGCATGATGCGCCTTGATCTTGCATCACACCGAGCGCGACTGGACGCCCAGACAGGTCAGGACCTTGTCTATGTTGATTATCTTGAGGTTGCGCCGTGGAATTGGCGTGAACCTTATGCCGACGATCCAATCTATCGGTTGGTTGGTCCCGTGCTAATGCACGCCGCTATTACCTGTAGTGTCGAAGAAGGCTTCAAAGGCCGCGTCGGCCTGCATTCCCTGCCGCAAGCGATCCCCTTTTATGAGCGCTGTGGCTTCACCAACCTCGGCACCCGGCCTGACGAATATGCAGGCAAGCTGCCCTATTTTGAGTCAACCCCGGAGGCCGCCGAGGCCTATCTTAAAGGAGAGCTAAAATGACTTACGGTATCTCCGCAGAATGGTCCAAGAAAATGCTTGCCCTCGACGAGCATGTCACACCAGGCGCCGGCGCTCTTGCCGCGCGCCCACACGTAGACCCTGACGCGGTATCACCACGTGCCGAGGAGACTCGGCTGGTTTTCGGCCGATTTGTGAATGTTGCACGTCGACAGCGCCATCTGACAATTGAGAAGCTTGCTGATGATGCGGACATCGAAGTTGGCGAGTTGCTCAGCATTGAGCAGGATCCTCATTATGAGGCCGATTTAAGGACCGTGTGGGGCTTGTCCAATGCGCTCGAATTACCACAATCCAGATTGATGGAATTGGCCGGCCTCGCCGTGTCGAAAGAAAATCATTGGCTGGAAGAGGTGACAAGATACGCGGCACGGTCTGCTCCCATCACGGATGTGACACCAGACGAGCAGGCCTTTCACGACGCCGTTGTGGCAGCACTGACGATGAAAGCAAAGTAGCGAGGCACCGGGTCCTATGGCCAAAAACTATATTCTCCGCCGACGGACCCAAGAGCGCATTGATGAACGCGTTGAGAGGTTGCTGAACCGACTGGGCAATCCAGAGCCACCACTCAAACTGGAACACGTTCGTGATGCGCTCAGCCTCGATCGGGCGTATTTTCAGAAGGATGATCCATCCCTAATGGATGATGTCCTCAGCCTGCTGCGCGTTGCAGGCAAGCAGGTTTTACGCCGTCCAACACTGTTCATGGATGCTGTCAAAAAATTTGATCTTCGGGCTTTCTACCTTCCTGATGAAAAACGGATTCTTATCGACGACAACCTGCACAAACTTAAATACCGCTGGATCGAAGCGCACGAGGTGGGTCATAGCCTTTTGCCCTGGCATGAAGGCGCAATGCTGGGCGACAATGCCCAAACCTTGCAACCAAACTGCCATACGCAAATGGAGGCGGAAGCAAACTTTGCCGCAGCGCGGCTCCTATTCCTGCGCGATCAATTCGCAACCGAAGCACGAGATTATACCCCCAGCCTGGCATCCGTCAGAAAACTCCAACCGAGGTTTGATAATACGCTCACCACCACATTCTGGCGTTGCGTCGAAATATGGGGTGCGTCCACACCAATCATTGGGCTGGTTACTGGGCACCCACACCCCATCAAACGTGACGCTGATTTCAACCCTACCGCACCCTGCTCATACTTTGTTCAATCCCCCGCATTCGCAACTGGTTTCAAAGGTTGCGGCGAAATCGATGTATTCAATATGGTAGCAGATTATTGTTCACCAGCACGGGGCGGGCCACTGGGAAGTGCTGATGTTGTGCTCCATGACGATAATGGTGATCCCCATGTATTCACATTCGAGACTGTAAAATGGGGGTATGCTCTTACACTCGGCATCTACCGAGGACCTCATACATCAGTTATCGCCGTATAAAAATCGTGTCTTTTACTACGTCGCGCTTCTTACTGTGCTTCTTTGGCTTTTGGGCCTAAAAACTTCAACGCATTATTGTTGATTAATCGTCGCAGTTTGGCATCAAGAGCAAGAACATTTGAACGTTAGGCTTATAGTGAATCTTAATCCCACACAAAAATCCGTTGGTGAGCTCTTTTCTGAACGCCTATTCCGAATTCCCGACTATCAGCGGGCTTATTCTTGGGGACCAGCGCAACGCAGGGATCTGTTTGCAGATATACGCGAAGCTCATCTGAAAAACCGCAAGCACTTCATGGCCACCGTAGTCGCTCGACAATCCGATACAAAGATTATCGCTGGGGACGAATTCGCGGTGGTAGATCTGATAGACGGGCAGCAAAGGATCACCACCCTCGTTATCCTTTTCAAGGCAATTGCCAAAGCTCTAGAAAACGCTGACGGCGAAAATAGCTCAATAGCCTCAAAGTTGAATGATCTTTTGGTCAAGGGAGACAATTATCAAGCAATCCTTCTACAGGCCAATCATGGGGCAAGCGGGATTTTTGCAAGCTACATCAAGAAGGGCCTCATTGCAGAGGATCAAATCAAGACTGCAGCAGATCAGAACTTGGTGAACGCCATGCGCGAATGCGAAGCTTTTGTAAAAAGCGATCCTGATGATTTAGGTCCTGCCGAAATTTATGCAAGAGTCCGCAATCACTTCATCATGATCTATCATCAAATTGACGATGAGTCAGTTGTATACCGAGTTTTCGAAACACTTAACAGCCGAGGACTTGATGTGAAGTGGCTTGATAAGACAAAGAGCCAGCTGATGGCGCTTCTATTCGAGCACGCGGATAGCGCCCACAACGATGCACTCCAAGAAATGCGCAACATCTGGGCAGGTGTGTATGCTGCTCTCGGCCTTGATGTCGATCGCGGTGATGAGGCCATGCGTTTTGCTGGCACTTGGAAAGAGACTGGTAGACCCAACAAGATACTTGGGGAGCAAGCTGCCTCCCGCAGGCTTGTCGAGATTGCAGGCACCGATGTGCAATCGACGGTTGCAGCGGCCGAATGGCTTGCGAAGGTGGTTGAAAAGCACAATACGATCTTAAGTGACGTGCGCCTTTCTGGAGTAACAAGGATCAACCATGCACGTTTCGTAGCAACTGCCATAAAGCTGCGAGGGTGGCCTGCAAATATAGAGCAGGAACTGATGCGGAAGTGGGAGAATGTTACTTTTCGGATATATGGTCTCGCGGGTAAAGACGGTCGCACCAGCGTGGGTGAATATGTTCGTTTAGGGTATGACATTATACATGACAGTTTAGAACCTTCGTCGATCCAAGATCGCTTAGATCAAATTGGTAAAGGGTTTGAGATCGACGCAGTGCTTGATCATGAAGACTTCTGGAGCAACTGCTATGACGGATGGGCGACGGAACTTCGTTATGTGCTATTCCGCTATGATGAATATTTGGGTCAAAAGGACGGAGAGAACCCTGATTGGAGTAAAATCTGGCAGACTGCCGCGTCCAAGTCGATTGAGCATATTTCACCACAGAGTAAGGGTAAATCTTGGGTTCATGAGCTCGGCAATCTCACTATGCTCCCGCCAGGGATGAACTCGAGCCTTAAGGACACTCCCCCCACGCAAAAGGCTGGAAAATATCAGACAGTCGGCGTTCGTGGGACAGCAATCGTAGGAAAGACGATTGAAAAAAATGATCAATGGAAACGCAAAGACGTCCAAGACCGCACGAACCGAATTGCAGCGTTCGTTAAGGAACATTGGGGGGACTAAATCGTTGCTTGCTTTGAACCAAAGATTATTGAGGGCCAAACCGTGCAACAAGTATCGTTGATACACCTGCGCGATATAGGTCAGAGACAGCACCCAGCTACAGCTTTCAAATAATTCTGTAGGCGAAATAATGATTGTTAAGAGCGGCAGCGGTCTAAAATCGGATCGGGTCGATCTTAAATCCCGTGCTGAACGCGAGATCAATCTTGACAGACTATGGCCATGTGACAGATTTAGAACAAAACATGAACAAATAGGAGTCTCCATGCCGGTGCATCGCGTCAAACGACCTGTCGTTGTCAACGGTTTTCCGATGCGCTTAGTCACTATGCCCGTCAGTGCAGGGTTTCCTTCGCCTGCTGGGGACGACCTTGAAGACGAGATCGACCCGATGGCCTGGGTCGTGCGCCATCCGGCATCCACTTTTTGGTGGCGTGTGGAAGGGGACTGCCTCTGGGATGTAGGGATCCGCGATGGTGACATCATCGCCGTAGATCGAGCCGGCAAGAAGCGCCTCGGTCGCGCGGTCCTCGCAGTGGTTGAGGGTGCCGTAACGGCAAAAATCCTACGCAAACGCGGGGACAGGTATTATCTGGCGCCTGCCAACAGTCGCGAGCAGTTTCCAGATATTGAGATGACCGAGGACAGCGAAATCTGGGGCGTAATTGCAGGTGTCGTGCGGCGGTATGATCTTGCGTGAAGAAACCCATCGCAATCAGCGACAGCGCGAATTTCTATGTCAGCGCCGAGAGGATCTTTGATCCCACACTGAAAAACGTGCCCGTCATCGTGCTCTCGAACAACGACGGCTGTGCAGTCGCGCGCAGCGACGAGGCAAAGGCGCTCGGGATCAAAATGGGGCAACCCCTGCATCTGATCCGGGACAAAGTGGAGACGCATGGCATCCGGGTGTTCAGTTCAAACTACACGCTCTACGGCGATATCAGCAGGCGCATTGTCGAGGTCTATGAGGACTTTACACCAAACGTGGAAATTTACTCGATTGACGAGTGTTTTCTGGATTTCAGTGGCTTCAAAGATCGAACGGCCCACGCGCGCTCCATGCGATCCGAGGTTCTGCAGCGTATCGGTGTCCCGGTGCGGGTCGGCATCGCGTCCTCCAAGACATTGGCGAAATGCGCCAATGACGTGGCCAAAAAGAACCCGATCTTCGCGGGGGTGTTGGATATGATGGATGAGACGCTTGCGGATTTCATCCTGCCGATGGTGCCTGTCGGAGATATATGGGGCGTGGGGCGCCAGACACAGAAGAAACTGCACGGTGTCGGCATACATACCGCCGCAGAGCTGCGGGACATGCCACTGCGGCTGGCCCGCAGCCTCGGGACGGTCGTTCTCGAGCGCACTGTGTTGGAGCTGCAAGGGGAGCCGTGCCTGTCCTTTGACGAGGTCGAGCCACAACGGAAGGGAATGGCGGTCACACGCTCTGCGGGGACGCCCATGACGGACTTTGACACGCTGTTTCAGGCAATAACTGCACATGCGACACGCGCTGCAGAAAAGCTGCGCAAACACGGGCTGGTCGCAGGGACGGTGACAGTCTTCTTTCATACCAACCGGCATCGACCGGACAAACCGCAGTATTCAGGATCGCGGTCCACGCGGTTAATGCCGATGTCATCGGACACATTCGATCTTGTTGAAGCGGCGCGGCGGTGCGCGCAGGCCGCTTGGCCAAAAGCGCAAGCTGGGGTTTTTGGGTTCATTAAGGCCGGGGTGCTGCTCGACGATCTCGTTCGCTTCGAAGATCGGCCAAAAACCTTGTTCGACGTTGCGCGCCCAAAATCTGGTGCGCTGATGGCGGCTCTCGACCATGTGAACGACCGCTTCGGGAAAAAGACGATGGTGCTGGCAAGCGAGGGTATGAAAAGGCCTTGGCAATTACGGGCAGATCATCGCAGTCCACGCTATACAACGCGGCTCTCAGATCTGCCCGTAGTGCGCTGATTCTTATTGTTTGCGGCACTGAAAGGTGTCACCAGATGCAGGGGAATACCAAACAAATGAGTTTGGTGTGACGTCGAAAGTTGCAAAACGGTAGCCGTCTTTCATCGTCACGAGGTAGTCGTCTTTCATCTTTTCGATGACCTCGATGAGCTGGCCCTGGTAGCTATTTGCGTCGATGGTCATCATCCCTCCGTCGCAATCCCATTTGCCGAAAATAGGCAAATCACCTTCGGCTTTGATCGGACACAAACGAAACCCCATATCCCCCATGCAGACGCCCTGCGCAGCAAGGTCATCTTGTGTTGATTTTCGTTTGCCGCACCAACCGTCGACGTTTTCATGACCAATGGCTCCCCGACATTCTTCATTAAAGATGTTCCATTTCGTCAGCAGAAAAGATGTCTCCTCCGTAAGACCGAGATAGATGTTACCATTCGACGACGGACCAAACGTCGCTGCTGACGTGCAAGGACCAAACCCGGCTTCGGTCAGACAGTTTCCCGCAGCAACTTCTGCATGCCACTCCGGATTGACTGTGAAAAGTCCGTCGACAGAGCCTTCTGTTTCCGCCGTCTGTGCAACAGCAGATGCTCCCAAAAGCATACTCAAGAAGGCAGCCTGAAGCGTCAGAGATTGTCGAATATTCATTTTTTCTTACCTATATTTGGGATCGAAATCATCAATGATGATCGTTTTTACGACAAAGATATGCCTGCCATTTAAGTGTTCCTCGTTTCTGTTATCGAAGGGTTGCCGTCAGCCTTGCGGCAACCTTGCCCTCATAAATCCCCCTCCTTGAGCATCAAAAACATCGTATAACTTGCCCAAACGTAAAGCGTCAGGCCGACAAAGACGATTGCAAAGAGCGGCTCGCCGTTAGACAGCGCGATTACCGCTATGACTGGAAATACCCCCGTGATCCAAGCAGGAATCAGTGCAAGGGCTAAGATCGCAGCTACAAAACTGGACAACGCCATTGCGATAAAACGGACCCCGTCGGGCGCAATAATAGTGGCGAAAAACTGACCGAGGATTTGCCATTTCAGGATTGCGATTATGCCCCAGACATCAAGCAGCGCATCTGCCTGGATCTGTTGGTAACAGATCCAAGCTTGTGCCGCGACGATGCCGAAAACAGCAAGAACTTGCAGGACGATACGCATCATTTCCCTTACTCCAATAAATCGTTGTTGTTATTTATTGTTTTATATCAATGACTTACAATATCACACGCTAAAAGGTGCCGTCAAACAGATTTCGGAAATAATATTTCCAAACTTGCATTTTCCATCGGTGAGGCCGGTGATGTTTTGGACTGATCTACGTTTCCAGCTGGTCTGAAAACCGGACGTAAAAGATGCCCAAATGCTGCACACAGATCACTTTAAGCCGCTTAATGTGCGACGTGTGCTACATTCCAGATGACACGGGAAATCCCGCGACCATAATAAAACAAGCGATCATATTTTTGCATAGCAGTGTCTGGTCGACATGAACCTTAGTGCAACTGGCTGCTCAATGCAGTCTCGGCAGATTTAATGCCCTGCCTTGCAGCTTTTGACATGCCAAATTAGAACCCTACTTTGAACCGGCGCGGCAGGTCCGATTGCCGAAGCCTGCAACATACTATCCAACTTTTGGACCTGCCCATAGTCCGCTCAATCGGAGTGCGATACCCATCTCGCGCTTCAAACAGAGCAGATTTTCATCCCGCTTTGGTAGCTCAGTTTAAGAAACCGCTCAAAATCGCATTTAAGATTTCAGATCCTGATCCAGATTATGGAGCCGCGGAGGGTCTCGTGAGACGCATCAGCAGGACAAAAATCTGCCACCCCCCCTGTCGGAGTGCTTAAAAGAGCTGATTTTAAGCCGATTTCAGCGAATTTCTGTAACGCCATTGAAAAGTAAAGGAATTTTCCGCGAAAGGTCGCTTTTTTAGGCCCAAAAGCCGCCGAAAACCGTAAAAAACGACCAAATGCAGAAATTTTCCAAAAATTTCAAATAATTTTATCGTTTAAAAACAATCGTGTAACGGCGTTACATCACGATACGGTTCAGGTTACACCCGCAAGTCTCTGATTTTTATATCAAATATCTATCTATCTATCTATGTAACCTAAATAAAATTATATATATATACGTATATGCACTCACGTATTCGGGTATTCGCACATATGATCGCTATAGACATATGTTTTACGGTTACAGCGTTACATTGGTGACAAAAAAATGTAATTGGCCTTATTTATAAGGAAAAATGTTGTAACCGAGGGTGTATCCACCGCGTTACAAATCATTTTTGGGCTGATTTTCGGAACAAAAGTTAGGCTCGACAAGCACTTCAATAAGCCGCCCAACCAAGGCCGTCAGGTGCCCTCTAGCTACCCTATCCAGCAAAACATTCGACTTGGCTCTCAGCGAGCCTATTTTCAGCCTCTCAGACGCGCTCCACACGGTGTGTGGCCTGCAAGAGTTCAGCATTGGATAAATACACCCGCTAATTGCCGTTGTAACGCACTCAGTGGATGACCGGTATCTGGCACGCGTTATCTTTGTGACCCATCATGAACCAACCGCCGTTACGTCTGAACCAGACATAATCTGTCCCCACAGACTTTTGGCACGCCCGCGCAAAGAACCTTAAATTTTCGGCGCATCTTCCGGCACGTCAGATGTGATATCTGCATCTGGTGTAGACAAAGCTCTGATGGAGTGCTGCATCGCCTTGACGGCCTCAACCATGCCCTCTGGCAATGTGATATCCAACTCTTCATCGATAACGCTGAGCACACCTTCCAGATCTTCGGTCACTTTCGAAAGCATTTGTCGATCTTTGTCTATGCTCGCGCGCATCTGTGTCAGCTCAAGCCTCTCGTCCGCGATCGCTTTGCTTTTCTTAACTTGATGCGCTTTGATATTTTCAGCTTCGGTCCTGTATGTTAGGCGAAATGCATCCAGTGCCTCTACCTCGACGTCAAGCGCAGCTCGGTCTGAAACGATGAGGGCGCGCTCTTCAGCGACCCGAGCCGCTTCTTCCCTCACCCAAAGCGCGGTCTTTTTGTTTTTCGGTGACGGCTTTCCCTCGGCAATATAATCTCTGCCGTAACCGATACCCAAATGCGCGACAGCGGCATGATACGATTTGCGCGCATCATGCCGGACCGAAATCTTTGACCAGTAGTCGTTACTTGATCGACTGACCGTTCTTTTCGTCTCACCGGCTTCTGCGTCAGCAACGCGGGCTTCAAATTCTGCCAGTGTTTCGTTTTTCGCAGGCTTTCCGGGTCTACGAGGTTTGCGTTCGTAGGTGGGGGCGATCAGAATATGCAGGTGTGGTGTATCCTCATCCAAGTGCAATGCGACATGGGCAAGATCCGCCTCATATTCTGTCTTAAGCCACGCCATCGTAGCCTCAACCCACGCCTTTAGGCTGTTTTCATTCCATTGCCCCGGACCCTGATGAGCGTCACGAAAGAAGCTCGGTGATGCGCTGATGACCGTCTGCACATAGGGACGCTCGGCCTGTGCTGTCGGCCTCCCTACCCCCGCGTTCCAAAGCTTTTCGAGAGCCGACTGCTGGGTGGCAGGACCATACAATATTGCGTTGAGATGCGTCCTGGTTTCATCGATTGCAGATGATCCGTCAGGTGTCCTGTTCTCCTCATGATCGGACATTTGTCTGATTTCAGATGCCCCGGCATAGCGTGTGGCCATGACAATATCCGAGCCGTCGCGTCCATGCGCCATGCTTTTCTCCCTCTCACTTGCTATCAATAAACGTGTTCTTTGAGAAAGTCTCTCTGAAGTCTCCCTGCTCATATGGAAACTTTCTACAAAGATACCAGCAAATGTCTTATCAATGTGCCGCGCTCCGTTTTACGAACAACTCATGGCGCATGTTCGTAAAACGGAGTGCTGTATCCTCAAATGTTCGTAAAACAAAATCGGTTCAACTTCTATTTACGCCGAATTCGCTTGGTGACTGATGAAAACTTTGATTGCGCTTGTGCAGATTTCTGACGCCGTTTATGATTGCCGTATGACTAAAATCCTTTTCCTTCGAATTATGTGCTCACGCGCCTGACTCCGATTTTCGGGTCTGTGCTGCGTTTTTACCGATAATTCGAAGCGCGTCCGTTGAGGACGGATGAAAAGGAAGCCCCCCATGACCATGACCATGACTGTCCCTGCCCGCTTTGTCGGCGTTCATTTACCGACGACAACCGAAGAATCCGAGCTGCAAGTTCGGGACCGCTTGGCCCGTAGTTTGCGGAAACGTCGGATGGAGCACTATGGCAAATCGGACTGCTTTGGTGGTTTTTTAGGGTCGGAGGAAGAGCTGGATGACTGGCTTGAGACAGGTCAAATTTCGGGAACTGATCAGCGCCGGGTTTTCAATCGGGCCCGCCGATTTTTTCATGCAAAAACTAAGGCCATCAGTGCTGTTAGTCATATCAAAAGCGATGACCGAAAAATCCTCATGGCTGCTGGCTGTGGTAGTCATGCGCGCGGAGTGGTTGATCGTGATGGCATGGAAGAGCGGATCGCGGCCTTGCATAATGAATATCCATGGCTTGCACCGGCATCGACTGCTGTGATGCAGCATATGCGTGGTCGGACTATGGACGGCCCTGCCCCTCTGCACACGCCGCCTCTCATTTTGCTGGGTCCGCCTGGGATTGCCAAATCCTCATGGGCGCGAGCTGTAGCGCGGATTTTCGATGTAGCTTCTGTGGAAGTGGATATCGGCGCGAGCAACGGGGCGACTTTTTCAATTTCAGGGATGGAACGCGGCTGGAGTAGTGCGGCGCCTGGTCGTGTAGTCCAGACGATGCTGCGTGAGCGGACTTCAAACCCGCTGGTTGTCATTGATGAAATCGACAAGATTCCTGAGCAAATTTCTACAAGCAAAGGCAGCATGCTTCCAGGAGCATACGAAGTTTTAAAAAGCATGATTGAACCTACAAGTGCTTTCGGCTGGACCTGTCCTTGTTATCAAGTGCCATTTGATTTGACGGGGGTCAGTTGGGTGATGACCACCAATTCCCTTGATCGGATGCCCTCGGCATTTCTAGACCGTTGCAAAGTGGTCCGACTTGGAGATCCGACGCTGGAGCAGCTTATGGTTATTGGGCGAGACATGATTTCCCAACGTTTGCCTGATACTTTACAGGATGCAGGTCAGGAAGCGATCGTAGATGGGTTGCAGCAATGGTCTTCACAGCACCGTCGTGTTTCATTGCGGATGGTGGAGCGTATGGCTGATCGGATTTCAGAAATTTTGAACCGGCCGCGTTTAATTTGAGGAACCTTCCTTTAAAATTCCTTCTATGAGGCATTGTCCCTGTTTCATAGAAGAACTGGTGGTGAAGGGTTCATCGAGTGGAGTGTTATATATGTGTTAATAAAGGTGTTACGAGAATCGAACATTTTCTAAGCCACTGACTTAAAATGATTAAATTGACATATTTTAAGGGGTTGGTGTGTAGAGTATCGAAGAATGGTGGGTAGACTATCGAGAAAAGGTGTGTAGAGTATCGAATAACTTGTCTCTCGGTGGGCAGACTGTCGAACAATGGTGGGTAGAGTATCGAATAATGGCAAGACCAAGAAAACGAACGGCTCTCTTGCCAGAAAGGCACGCTGAACCTGACTTATTCGTGTGCGATATCCTTGATGCCACGCCGAAAAGTGACCGGGCTTCGATGGAGTATCCTCTCTTCTCCTTATCGGTGAAAAAGGACATGGCGGCGTTTCAGTATGAGCAAGGTAACGTAAAGGTCAAAATTACGCCTGCTGCTGAAGAAGGCCGGGCAAATGTCTTCGACCGGGACATCTTAATCTATGTTCTCAGTCAGCTGATGGCGGCAAAGAATGATGGTCAAGAGATTGGCCGTCGTGTCCAGATTTCAGCCCACGATCTTTTAAAAGCAACCAACCGCCATACAACGGGACAGGCCTATGCAACGCTGCGCCGCGCCCTCACCCGTCTTCAGTTCACGCAGATTGAGACAAACATCCATGATCACGGCATCGGTGAATGGCGCTCTATTTCCTTCATTACAGATGCTCGCATTGTCAAAGAAGACTCTACTGGCCGGCTGCTAAGCGTAGAGCTGGAAATGGGTGATTGGCTTGTAAAAGCTATTGAAAACAAAAATGTTCTAACCCTTCACAAGGCCTACTTTCAGCTTAGAAAGCCTTTGGAGCGTCGCCTTTATGAGCTTGCTCGGAAGCACTGTGGAAAGCAGGATGTCTGGCGGATCGGGCTGGATAAACTACAACTCAAGACTGGTTCGACCTCGACGTCGAAAGAATTTAAGCGCCTGGTAAAAACTATCTGTAAGGCTGATGAAATTCAGTCGCATATGCCAGATTATCGTTTCCGGTTGCTGCACGACATCTTGGAGATCACTCCAAAGCCCGAGTTTCTTGATGTTTACGGGGATCAGCCCACCTCCAATCTCGCCGATATAGTTCGCCTCTCAGGAGACGCATATGAGAAGGCTCGTGAGGCTGCTCCGACGTGGGATGTGTATTTCCTGGAGCAAGAGTGGCGGATGTGGATGAGTGAAGCCCCTCGCCATGCAGATGGTGCTTTCGTTGGTTTTTGTCGAAAATGGTATGAGCGCAAAGGTAATGCGCCATAACTGTTAATAGTTATGAGTTATCTATTAAGTGGTAAGTGTTGACTGGTAAGTGTTACCTGTTAAGAGTTGCAAAAACAGGAGTGCTTCATGACGCAAGTTATCAGCGTAGTTCAGGAAAAAGGCGGCGCAGGAAAAACGACGCTACTGACAGCGCTTGCGAGCCTGATGGTCGCAGATGGTGCAAAAGTTGCTGTGATTGACACTGATCCTCAGCGCCATTTGGAATCATGGGCGAAAAAGGAACAGACCAGCCTGGACTGGCTGTTCGAGGAAGATGATGAAAAGCTTCTTCCAACGGTTAAAGCCCTTAAAAAATCCGAGCCAGCTTATGATGTAATCTTCGTAGATACCGCGGGTTTCAAGTCAGCGATGGCAATGCACGCAATTGCTGCTGCAAATCTGATCCTTATCCCATCCAAAGCCAATGAAGCTGATGCCAAGGGGGCAAAGCGCACCTTTTCCCATGTGCAGAGCGTTGCCGAGACGATGGAAAAAGAAATTCCAGCGCTTGTCGTCATGATGGACGTGGACGCGAACACAAATATCACACAAGCGATCGTTGATGCCTTGGATGCTCAGAATGTGCCGCGACTGAACGCGATGTGTGCACATCGCACTGGTTTCAAGGAAATGACCTCGACAGGTATGGCGCCGCAAGGCTCTGCCAAAAGGTCTGTGCAAACTGTGTTGGCCGATCTGCAAAGCAGGGGTCTTATCAACTTTTACAGGAGCGGCGCATGGCAAAAGTCAGTGTAAATCTCGAAGATGATCTTGAGGGCGACGATAGCGTGCAAAAGATCAAGGAAATGGCGGCCCCTTACCCGAGCGTGAGCAGGGCCAAATCATCCGCTCTAAAGGACGCTCCGCGCGTTCAGTTTTCGTTCACGAATGTGCCCAAGCCTATAAAAGATGCCTTTGCCGCAGAAGCAAAGAAGCGGCGGTTGACCCAGAAAGAGCTGCTTTATGAATGCTTGCGCGCTGGCGGCCTCGATATTCCGGCCAACGCTGAAATTGACGGCCGCAGAAGGTAACAGTTAACCCATAATAGATACTTATTATCAGTTATGGGTTAACTGTTATTCCTTCTTTGCACACCACAAATCCCGAATACATTTCCGATCACCTGAAGGTCCGCCAATGAACGCTGTTGAAATCGAAGAGGCGATCTCCGATCTGGCCGAGCAGCCGTTTGACGCTGACGAGTTCCCGTATGACTTCCTGCTGGCGTTCGGCAACAAGGACACCACGATCAGGCGCCTGCGCACGGGGGCGTCCAACAAATCCGACCTTGGCGGTGTTCTTCAGACCAACAACATTCACCTCAAGGCGTGTGCTGAAGGGCAGGTAGCCCAGACCCTCGCAGCCCTCAAGGACAGCCCCGCCACCACCAAGGCCAAGGCGAAATTCATCCTTGCAACCGACGGCACTGATCTTGAGGCCGAGGACATCACCACCGGCGACACCATCGCCTGTGCATACACCGATTTCCCCGACCACTTCGGGTTCTTCCTGCCGCTGGCAGGCATCTCCACCGTCAAGCAGATCCGCGAGAGCGCTTTTGACATCCGCGCGACCAGCCGCCTCAACCGGCTGTATATCAAGCTGATCGAGGATAATCCCGACTGGGGCACCGCCGCGCGCCGCCATGATATGAACCACTTCATGGCGCGGCTGATCTTCTGCTTCTTTGCCGAAGACACCGACATCTTTGTCAGCGACAATCTGTTCACCGCCACGATCGACCAGATGTCGGACCGCGATGGCTCCAACACGCATGAGATCATCAGCGAGATTTTCCGCGCGATGAACACCGCCATTGCCGACAGGGCAGGGGCCAAGCTGCCCCGCTGGGCCGATGCCTTTCCCTATGTGAACGGTGGACTGTTTTCGGGCAGCACAGAGGCACCGCGCTTTTCCAAGATCGCGCAGCGGTATCTGTCCCATATCGGCTCCCTCGATTGGACCCAGATCAACCCCGACATCTTCGGCTCCATGATTCAGGCCGTGGCCGATGATGAGGAGCGCGGCGCGCTGGGGATGCATTACACCTCCGTGCCGAACATCCTGAAAGTGCTGAACCCGCTGTTTCTGGATGATCTGCGCGAGGCGCTGGAGGCGGCGGGGGATAATGCCCGCAAGCTGGCGAACCTGCGCGCGCGCATGGCCAAGATCCGGGTGTTTGATCCTGCCTGTGGATCGGGCAACTTCCTTGTGATCGCTTACAAGGAAATCCGCGCGCTGGAGTTCGAGCTGAACAAGCGCAGCGGCACGCCGGGGCGGCGCAGTGACATTCCCCTGACCAACTACCGCGGGATTGAGCTGCGGGATTTCTCGGCCGAGATCGCCCGCCTTGCGCTGATTATCGCGGAGTATCAGTGCGATGTGACCTATCTGGGCCAGAAAGAGGCGCTGGCCGAGTTCCTGCCGCTGGATGCGCGCAACTGGATCACCTGCGGCAACGCGCTGCGGCTGGACTGGCTGTCCATCTGCCCGCCTACGGGGACGGGGGTGAAGTTCCAGTCGGATGATCTGTTCATGTCACCGCTGGAGCAGGCCCAGATTGATTTCGAGAATGAGGGCGGCGAGACCTATATCTGCGGCAACCCGCCCTATTTGGGCTCCAAATGGCAAAGCAAGGAACAAAAAGATGATCTGAAACGCATCTTTGACGGGCGCACCAAAAGCTGGAAGTCGCTGGATTATGTGGCGGGCTGGTTCATGAAGGCTGCCGACTATGGCCTGCACACGCCCACCGTGTCAGCCTTTGTATCCACCAATTCAATATGCCAAGGACTACAAGTTTCCATACTTTGGCCGCTGATTTTTCAGACAGGACACGGAATTTCCTTTGCTCACACATCATTCAAATGGGCAAATTTAGCCAGTCACAATGCAGGGGTAACCGTGGCGATTGTGGCGATATCCAATCATATATCGTTACCGAAGAAACTATATTCATTGGCCGAAGATGGCGAAACGTTGGTAACTGAACCTGAAAATATCAACGCATACTTGGTTGCTGGCCGAAATGTCGAAATTAGTCCCGCGCGAAAGCAGATGTCGGGTGCTGCATATATGGATCTCGGTAACATGCCCAAAGATGGTGGGCATCTTCTAATGTCCAGAAAAGAGGCGGACGATTTTATCGCTAAAGAACCTAATTTTAGAGGTTTCATTTTTGATTTCGTTGGTTCGCAAGAATTCGTAAAGGGAATTTTGCGACGCTGCATATGGATTGAAGATGGCGAAGTGAAAGAAGCGGAAGGATCGCCTGAAATCCGGCGTCGGCTTAAGGGCGTCACACGCATGCGTCTCGACAGCGATGCTGAGTCCACAAGAGCTTACGCGGACCGACCGCACAGGTTTAAGCAAATTCAAGGACGTGGAAAAAATTCAACTATTGTTGTCCCAAAGGTGAGTTCAGAACATCGACCATACCTGCCTGTAGGGCTGCTCTCTCAGCACTCGATTGTTTCAGATAACGCCTTCGCCCTCTATGATGCCCCGCTCTGGAACATGGCGCTGATTGCCTCGCGCCTACATCTGGTCTGGATCACCACGGTCTGCGGCCAACTCGAAACTCGTATCCGCTACTCCAACACCCTCGGCTGGAACACCTTCCCCGTCCCAAAACTCACCGAGAAGAACAAAGCCGATCTGACCGCCTGCGCCACCGACATCCTGCTCGCCCGCGAGGCGCATTTCCCCGCCACCATCGCCGACCTCTACAACCCCGAAACCATGCCCGAAAACCTGCGCGCCGCCCACGCTCGCAACGACGAGGTGCTGGAACGCATCTACATCGGCCGCCGCTTCCGCAACGACACCGAGCGGCTGGAAAAGCTGTTCGAGATGTATACGAAAATGACCACCAAGGTGAGCGCCTGATGTTCGATCGCATTGCCTACGGTGATCTGAATTCGCGCCAGAAGGAAAACTATAACTTCCAAAAGATCGCTGCGCGGTTGGCCGATTACGGCTTTAACAGCATCCGTCTGACCGATGACTGGCAGGGCGCCGATTTCATCGCCGTGCATATCGACGGAGAGACCTTCCTCAAGGTGCAGTTGAAAGGCCGGCTGATCATTGATCGCAAATATCAGGGGAAGGGGATCCACGTCGCCTTTATCCATGGTGATGATCTGTATCTTTACGATCATGATGCTCTGGTTCACTTCATGGAAGAGAACGGCAAGATTGGTGCGGCCAGTGTATCCTGGCATCAACAGGGTTTCCGCAGTTGGCCCAGCCCGCCAGCGTGGGCCATTACCTATTTAAACGATTTCAGGATTTCGCAATGACCAAAGCCGTCCCCTCTGTCTCCGTTAAATATGAAGCCAATGGCGCGTCGACCAAATCCAACGAGATGGGCATGCGGCAGATGCAGGAACGCGCTTATGAAAAGCGGGGCGAGCAGTATCTGTTGATCAAGTCGCCGCCCGCGTCGGGTAAGAGCCGTGCGCTGATGTTCATCGCTCTCGACAAGCTGCATAATCAAGGTGTCACACAGGCCATCGTTGTTGTGCCAGAGAAGTCCATCGGCGCCAGTTTTGGCGATGAGCCGTTGAGCAAGTTTGGTTTCTGGGCCGATTGGCAGGTCGCGCCGAAGTGGAACCTGTGCAACTCGCCCGGAACGGATGGCGGCAAGGTCAAATCGGTAGGTGCGTTTCTTGAGAGCAGCGACCAGATATTGGTCTGCACCCATGCAACGTTTCGCTTTGCTGTCGAGAAGTTCGGGATCGAGGCATTTGATGATCGGCTGATCGCTGTGGATGAGTTTCACCACGTCTCATCCAGTGAAGACAATATCCTCGGGAAGCAGCTCAACGACTTCATCACCCGCGATCGAGTGCATGTCGTTGCCATGACCGGTAGCTATTTCCGCGGGGATGCCGCCCCGATCCTTGTGCCCGAGAACGAGGCCAAGTTCGACACGGTCACTTACACCTACTACGAGCAGTTGAATGGCTATAAGTATCTAAAAACCCTCGACATCGGTTATTTCTTTTACTCTGGATCCTATGCCGACGACATCCTCAAGGTGCTCGATCCGAACGAGAAAACGATCCTGCACATCCCGAACGTGAATTCCCGCGAAAGCACGAAGGATAAGCATCGGGAGGTTGAACACATCATCGACGCCCTTGGTGACTGGCAAGGCGCAGACCCCGTGACGGGCTTTCAGCTTGTGACAACGCCAGAAGGGCGGGTGTTGAAGATCGCCGATCTGGTGGATGATGAGGCGGTGAAACGCGATCGGGTGTCAGCCGCCCTGAAAGACCCTGCCCAGAAGAACAACCGCGACCATGTGGACATCATCATCGCCCTCGGAATGGCCAAGGAAGGCTTTGACTGGATTTGGTGCGAACACGCGCTGACCGTCGGTTACCGCGCCAGCCTGACTGAAATCGTGCAGATTATCGGCCGCGCCACCCGTGACGCGATCGGCAAGTCCCGTGCCCGTTTCACCAACTTGATTGCCGAACCGGATGCTGCTGAAGCGGCAGTCACCGAGGCCGTGAACGATACGCTCAAGGCCATTGCCGCAAGCCTGCTCATGGAGCAGGTGCTCGCCCCACGGTTCAATTTCACAGCAAAGAGCGCCAAAAGTGGTCCCGTTGAGGGCTTTGACTATGGCGAAGACGGCTATGACCCGAAGAAGGAAAATGTCGGCTTTGATAAGCACAGCGGCCAGTTCCAGATCGAAATCAAAGGGCTTGCGGAGCCAAAAAGCGAATTCGCGCAGCGGATTTGTAACGATGATCTGAACGAGGTGATCACTGCTTTTGTTCAGGACAAGACAACAATCGAACGTGGCCTGTTTGATCCTGAACTTGTGCCTGAGGAGCTGACTCAGGTTCGAATGGGCAAGATCGTCGGGGCGAAGTTCCCCGAGCTGGATGCCGAGGATCAGGAGGCTGTCCGTCAACATGCTGTTGCAGCCCTAAACATCACACAAAAGGCCAAGGAGATCGCGCTTTCCACCTCAAATGATGCAGAGACAAGCGGCAACACCGCGTTGATAGACGGCGTGCGCAAGTTTGCTATGGACGTCCGGGAGCTCGACATTGATCTGATCGACCGGATTAATCCGTTCGGTGAAGCCTATGCCATTTTGGCAAAGTCGATGAGCGAGGAAAGCCTCAAACAAGTTGCGGCAGTGATCTCTGCTAAAAAGGTGCAACTTTCCCCAGAAGAGGCTCGCGATCTGGCGCGCCGGGCTGTGAAATTCAAGCAGGAGCGGGGCCGTTTGCCCTCAATCACATCGGCTGATGCGTGGGAAAAGAAGATGGCCGAAGGCGTCGCCTTTCTTACCCGGATGAAGCAGGAGGCCGCCAATGGTTAAAGAATTCACCAAAGATGATGATGATTTATTGGCTGAGCTCGGTGTTGAGGTCGAAACAAAAAAGACCATCAGCCGCACGCCACGCGAAGAGCGCATTATCGCCGGCTTCGAAGAGATACAGCGCTTTACGGAAGAGCAGGGACGGCAGCCGCAACATGGCGAAAGCAGAGATGTTTTTGAGCGGCTATACGCTGTGCGGCTGGACCGTATTCGTGAGGTGCACGAGTGCCGTGAACTGACGGAACCGCTGGACCATCAGGGGCTTCTATCCGGATCAGTTTCAACGTCGCCAGCTGATACCGATGACCTCGATGATGATGCGCTTTTGGCTGAACTCGGTATCGAGGTCGATGCGCCCCCGATCACAGAGCTCAAGCACGTGCGTTCAACGGCAGAAAAGAAAGCGGCGGAAGACATCGCGAACCGGGATCGGTGCGAAGACTTTGACACCTACAAGCCGATCTTTGAGCAAGTGCAGAACGAACTGAATAACGGTCTGCGTGAAACACGGCCTTTCGAGATGAAGGCCGAGATCGAGAAAGGGCGTTTCTTTATCGTCAGCGGTCAGAAGGCCTATGTTGCAGAAAAGGGTGAGACAACCATCACGGACCAAGGGCGCACTGATGCCCGGTTGCGGGTAATCTTTGACAACGGCACCGAGAGCAACATGCTGATGCGCTCGCTTCAGCGCGCGTTGAACAAAGATGAAGCTGGCCGTCGGATCACAGAGCCGATAGCAGGACCATTATTCTCAGACCAGACGATTGACGGCGATGAAGCCAGCGGCACAATTTATGTGCTACGCAGTAAGTCTGATCACCCCCTTGTAACTGACAACCGAGAACTGGTGCACAAGATCGGCGTGACGAATATGAGCGTCGAAAAGCGCATCGCCGGGGCGCATCTGCAACCCACGTTCCTGATGGCAAATGTCGAGATTGTCGCGACTTATGAGCTCTACAACATCAACCGCACAAAATTGGAAAACCTGATCCACCGCATCTTTGAACCAGCACGGCTTGAAGTTGAGATCATGGACCGTTTCGGGCGGCCCGTCGTGCCTCGGGAGTGGTTTCTTGTGCCCCTATTTGTGATCAAGGAGGCGGTAGAGCGGATTAAAGACGGCACGATTGCGAGATATGTTTATGATCCACAAAACGCGCAACTCGTGAAGCGTTCGATATAATGGGGAAAATAAGCAACCCAATCAGATTTTCAGAGCACTTTAGGATTGATTCCAAAGTGCTCGAAAGTAGGGGTATCCTCGAACATAAATGAACCTGAGTTTGTGACCTGGTTTCGGATCGGTAGCTTCTCTCGCAATGCCATACGTCTGATGATGTTTAAAAGTCCCATGTGGATCTGGTGCTTGAGGGCGAGGTTTATGTTTCAACGGCTTATGGATCAGCCTCTGACATGGGCAACAGCCCCTAAGGTTTATCTTTTGGGCGGGGCAGGTCGATCATGGGCGCAAGGCGCTGCTCTAATGGGGGTCTGATACCGGAGAGTGCAGGATCGTACGTTAAGCCCCTTG
>TARA_R110000787_G_scaffold271939_5_pt1 | contig 26680 bp, 25 predicted proteins | sample TARA_R110000787 | Tara Oceans TARA_R110000787 (sample SAMEA4397920) | marine metagenome | biome: Polar Biome; feature: [DCM] deep chlorophyll maximum layer (ENVO:01000326); material: water (ENVO:00002006), including particulate matter (ENVO:01000060) such as... | depth 35 m | reverse complement strand
GCGCTGAGTATTTCGAGAAGTTTAATATACCCCTTGTTAAAGTGAGTTTCAGCATCTTCCAATTCTTTTAAATGTATCATTTTGTTGAATAGGTCTTGTATTCTTATCGTGATTATTTCATTAATTTTCAAGTATTCATAACTCTGTTAATATCTAGCCATTTAATAGGCTACTTATGACACTTTCTTTTTAGATATTTGTATCATCAAATAAATAGGTACTCTTTACATGTCTAAAATTGTTTTAATCACTGGTGCTTCTTCCGGAATAGGGAAATCTACAGCTGAATTTTTATCAAATAAAAATTTCACTGTGTATGGAACAGGAAGAAACCCCAAAAGTACTGAGAGTGATTCTTATTCATTAATTGCTTTAGATGTAACCAAGTTAGATTCTATAGAAAAAGCCATTCAGCATATTATTGCAAAAGAAGGTAGAATTGATGTACTTGTGAATAATGCAGGGATGGGAATAACAGGCCCTATGGAAGACACTCCAACTGATGAAATGAGAAAAGTTTTTGAAACTAATTTCTTTGGAGCTATTGATGTGATGAAAGCTGTTTTACCTCAGATGCGCAAACAAAAATCTGGTGTTATCATCAATGTAACTTCTATTGCAGGGTATATGGGATTACCATACAGAGGGATTTATTCAGCAACAAAAGGAGCTTTAGAATTAGTAACTGAAGCAACGAGAATGGAAGTGAAAGAATTTGGAATTAAGATGGCAACTGTAGCACCTGGAGATGTTGCTACAAATATTGCTGCGGGAAGATATCATACACCAGTATTTGAAACTTCTGCTTATAAAGAAAAGTATCAGCTAAATTTAGATTTAATGGATGCTCATGTAGATAGTGGGATGGATCCAATTAAAATGGCAGAGCAGATTTATAAAGTGATCAATTCAGGTCAACCAAATGTGCAGTATAAGGTTGGTGGTTTTATGGAGAAACTTTCCATAATTTTGAAAAAAATATTGCCAAGTAAGACGTACGAAAAACTATTAATGAATCATTATAAATTATAACACACAACTAAATAAATCAACATGAAATTTTTTATTGACACAGCCAATTTAGAGCAAATTAAAGAAGCACAAGCATTAGGTATTTTAGATGGAGTAACGACCAATCCATCTTTAATGGCAAAAGAAGGAATTACAGGAGAAGCAAATATCATTAATCATTACAAAGCAATTTGCGAAGAAGTAGAGGGGGATGTTTCTGCCGAAGTTATTACTACAGATTTTGAAGGAATGGTAAGAGAAGGTGAAGCTTTAGCCGCTTTGAACCCACAAATTGTAGTAAAGCTTCCAATGATAGCTGACGGTATTAAAGCATGTAAATATTTTTCAGATAAAGGAATTAAAACCAATGTAACCTTAGTTTTTTCAGCGGGGCAAGCTTTATTAGCTGCCAAAGCAGGAGCAACGTATGTTTCACCTTTTATTGGTCGTTTAGATGATATTTCTACAGATGGATTAAATCTTATTTCTGAAATTCGTTTAATTTATGACAACTATATGTACGAAACACAAATCTTAGCTGCATCTGTTCGTCATACCATGCATATTATTGATTGTGCAAAATTAGGAGCCGATGTAATGACAGGGCCTTTAAGTGCAATTACAGGTTTATTAAAGCATCCTTTAACTGATATTGGTTTAGCTAAATTTTTGGCGGATTATCAAAAAGGGAACTAGAATATTATTTTAAAAGTTTCAAAACGATGCACTTAGCTTGTCGAAGTGCTTCAAAGTTTCAAAGTCAGAAAGTTGAAAGAGTTCCTAGCTTTTGATATTTTCTGATTTTTTTGTTTTCATAATTAATTCCTAGATAAACATAGTAACTTTGTAACTTGAAAACTTTTCAATATTTTAATTAAAGAATGTATCCTAAAAAGGAATTAGCACAAATTATTATCACTGCTTGTCGCCAATTTGAAATACAAACTGTTGTTATTTCTCCAGGTTCAAGAAATGCTCCGTTAACAATCGGTTTTTTAAATCATAAAGATTTTGAAACACTGAGTATTGTAGACGAACGTTGTGCTGCTTTTTTTGCGTTAGGAATTGCTCAGCAAACTCAAAAACCTGTTGCTATAGTTTGTACGTCTGGTTCAGCGTTGTTAAATTATTATCCAGCAATTGCCGAAGCGTATTACAGTCAAATTCCGTTAGTTGTTATTTCTGCTGATAGACCAAAACATTTAATTGATATTGGTGATGGACAAACTATTCGCCAAGAAAATGTATTTCAAAATCATATTTTGCACAGCGCAAATTTAAAAGAAAACGATTCTGAAAATACGATCATATCATTAACGACAGCTTTTTCGCTATTGAAACACGTAAAAGGACCCATTCATATCAATGCTCCGTTTGATGAGCCTTTGTATGAGACGGTAGAGTATATGAATGATTTTCAGTTTGTTATTGAAGAGTCAAAACCTCTAGATACAATTGATTATATCGATTTGTCAAATAAATGGAATACTTCCAAAAAGAAAATGATTTTAGTTGGAGTTCATCCTCCTGATCCTGAATTAGAAATTCTATTAGATAAAGTTGCGGATGACCCATCGGTTTTGGTGTTAACTGAAACAACCTCCAATCTTCATAATAAGCGATTTGTAAATTCTATAGACAACCTTATTTTTAATTTAACAGAAGAGGAGTTTAGATCACTTCAGCCAGATATTTTATTAACGTTTGGAGGATTGATAGTTTCCAAGAAGATAAAGAAATTCTTACGAGACTATTCTCCCAAAGAGCATTGGCATGTGAATGAACTAAGAGCCTTTGATACGTTTCATGTGCTAAACAAACATCTGAAAATTGATAGTTATTCGTTTTTTGAGAAGTTTAGCAAATTTGTAGATTATGATAGCGATAGTACTTACGAATCTAAATGGAATATTTACAAGAATAAAACGAGGGAAAAACATAATCAATTTATAAAGGCGGCAACTTTTTCAGATTTAAAAGTATTTGAAAAAGTTTTAGAAGTGATTCCGAATTTTTCTGAAATACAGTTGAGTAATAGTTCAATTATTAGATATTCACAATTATATCCAATACATAAAACGGTCACTGTTTTTTGTAATCGAGGAACGAGTGGGATAGACGGAAGTACTAGTACTGCTATTGGTGCAGCTTTTGCAACTCAAAAACCAACGACATTTATTACTGGTGATTTGAGTTTTTTCTATGATAGTAATGCATTATGGAATTCTTACATTCCCAAAGATTTTAGAATTATAATGATCAATAATTCTGGTGGCGGAATTTTTAAAATAATACCTGGACCAAAAACAACTAACGCATTAAAATATTTTGAAGCGCCACATTGTTTAACAGCAGAGCATTTATGCAAAATGTTTGGATTTGAGTACGGTATTGCACACAATATAGAAACTTTAGAGACTAGCTTGGAAAGTTTTTATGAAGATTCACATCAGCCTAAATTGTTAGAGATTTTCACACCAAGTGATCAAAATGATTTGGTCTTAAAAGCGTATATTAATAGTTTAAAATAAGAAAGATGGAGTTAGAAATAGGACAAAAAGTTGATATTTTAATAGGAAAAGAAACGGTTCTTGGTTTTATTGTGTTCATTGGAGAATCTCAGGAAGGATCTCAAGAAGAACCTCAGGAGGAACCTCAAGAAGGCTTGGTGTATAAAAGTGAAATTTTTTCAGACTTAGAAGAAGGAATTAAAACAGTTGGTTATATCAAAAATATTAGAGAAGATGAAAAGATTGATATTTCTCTAAGACCTTTAGGATATAGAAATACGATAGAAGATGATAAATCAAAAATTTTATATCAGCTAGAACAAAAGAAAGGAACAATTATGCTTACAGATAAAAGTTCTCCAGAGTCCATTAAGTTTCGTCTACAAATGAGTAAAAAAGCGTTTAAAAGAGCTTTAGGAGCTTTATATAAAGAGAAAAAAGTTATTCTTCATCAAGATAAAATAGAGAAAGTTTAGTCTCTAACGTCTAATAATCTCTCTACATTCTGGTAAAATAAATCTGCATTTGGATCAGCGGGATTCATTTTTCCATACCCCAAACGATATTGTTCTAAAGCAGCCGAAAAATCTTTACCAGTTTCATAGTATCTGCCTAAATAATAATGTCCCATTTCTGAAGTAGGGTAGAGTTTTAAAATCATTTTTCCAAAATCATCTAAATAATCACCATCCTCTTTATCTAAAATAATATCTTCAATAGCAATTATATCACGTCGTCTTATTCCAATATTGGAACCAAACAAAAACTCAATATCTAAATATTTTATTTCTAAATATGCAATAGCATCAGGTGGATTTAAAGTTCTAATTTTTTTATTGTATTCATCAGCAGTTATTCCAGAATAAATTTCAAACACTTTTGCAAAAGCCCTAGACATTCCTTCACCAATTACAGATGAAGAGCTTGGTGAGCTCGATAACTCATCAAAAACTACATTAAAATTTGCTATTCCAATAGATTTCATAAATTTCCCAAAAGTTTGAATTTTGCTCAATTTAGCGCCTTTAGCATAAGGGTTTCCAGATAAATAGAAATAGAAAGTATTGTCTAAAGTTCCAAGTCTGTCTATTTTATAAGATTGAATTTGTGTATTTATATCTTCAGATAAGGTAGGGTTCAAACAGATATAAGCATTAAAAACAGGGTCTTTTTCTTTTAAAAAATGTGTGATAAAATTACCCGTTAAACTTTCACCAACGATAGTAATAAAAGGCGATGTTTTGTAATTTGCTTCGATAAATGGAATTAATTCATCTCTTAAAAAACGATAAAATCGCTTAGAATCAGATGTTAATTTACCATTAGTAATATCATAACCAGCATCTTTAGATCTTGTGTCTTCCATGTTTATGCCCACTACTATTTGCTCTGGAGCATTATCTTGTGATGCATAATAGTTAGAAGTACCAACATATAAATCAAATAATTTATGTCCGTCTAGTACAATTGCAAGTGGAAAATTTGAGATAGAATCTTTGTTGTAACTCTTTGGAAGGTAGATAGAAACATCTCTAAGATCTCTCAATTCTTCAGATTCATATTTTTTATAAATTGTTTTCTGTCCAAATGTTGAGGAAAAAGAAAATAGCAAAAGCAATAAAACTAGTGTTCTCATAATTGAGGAATCATTTTTTGTTAAAGATATACGTTTTTAAAAAATAAGAAAACATTATTTGAGTCAATATTACATTTGACAATTTTGAATGTTTATTTTTGTATTCATTTTATAATCTTCTAAAGCACTATTTTTAGAACGATAAAAATTCAGAATTATGATACAAGCCAAATGGATTACCGCTAAGAAGTATGAAGATATTACTTATCAGAAATCAAATGGAGTAGCAAGAATAGCATTTAATAGGCCAAATGTGAGAAATGCTTTCCGACCAAAAACAACCAAAGAATTATATGATGCTTTTTATGATGCAGGTGAAGATACTTCAATAGGTGTCGTTTTATTATCAGCTGAAGGTCCTTCAACAAAAGATGGTGTTTACTCTTTTTGTTCTGGAGGAGATCAAAAAGCAAGAGGTCATCAAGGATATGTTGGTGAAGATGGTTATCATAGGTTAAATATTTTAGAAGTTCAACGCTTGATTCGTTTTATGCCAAAGGCTGTCATTGCTGTTGTGCCAGGTTGGGCAGTTGGTGGCGGACATAGTTTGCATGTAGTCTGCGATTTGACATTAGCTTCTAAAGAACATGCTATTTTTAAACAAACCGATGCAGATGTTACTTCTTTTGACGGTGGCTATGGTTCTGCCTACTTGGCAAAAATGGTAGGGCAGAAAAGAGCGAGAGAAATTTTCTTTTTGGGTAGAAACTATTCGGCTCAAGAAGCGTATGATATGGGAATGGTCAATGCCGTAATTCCTCATGATGACTTAGAAAGTACAGCTTATGAATGGGCACAAGAAATTTTAGAAAAATCTCCAACATCTATTAAAATGTTGAAATTTGCGATGAATTTAACTGATGATGGAATGGTTGGTCAACAAGTATTTGCTGGTGAAGCAACTCGTTTGGCTTATATGACAGATGAAGCAAAAGAAGGAAGAGATGCGTTTTTAGAAAAAAGAAAGCCTAACTTTCCAAAACAATGGATACCATAATAAATTTAAAATGAAAAATATACTAACTCTACTCATATTTTGTTTTGTAATTTTTAGCTGTAGTAAAAAAGAAGACGAAAGTTGTGTAATAATGGAATACGGTACTTTTGACGTTTATCAAAAAGATGTGAAGGTCGGTACCTTTTATCGTAAAGATTCTCTTCAAGTAGAAACTTATGTAGGTAAGAAAATTACAGGTCTGACTAAAGTGAAACAGCTAACAAAATGCACATATATGTTACGATCTTATTGGCCCAAAAAAGATATTGATACCATACATTTTACTGCGAGTTATTTTAAAGGAGAAAATAATGAAATTATTTATGAAATGATACCAACCTTTTTAGAAACCAAATCTAAATTAAGTGGTAAAATTTTAAAAGTAAGTGACACTATAGATTCAAAAATATTAAAAATGTTCGGTAAACATTAACTATGAAAATAATTTGTATCGGGCGTAATTACGCCAAACATATTGAAGAACTTGACAATGAAAAGCCAGAGAATCCAGTCGTTTTTTTAAAACCGGATTCTGCTATTTTACCAAAGAAAAATCCATTTTTTATTCCACCTTTTTCAAATGATGTTCATTATGAAGTCGAGGTATTGGTAAAGATTAATAAAGTAGGAAAACACATTGCTACCCGATTTGCTCATAAATATTATGATGAAATAGGTTTAGGGATTGATTTTACGGCAAGAGATATTCAGCAACATTGTAAAGAAAAAGGATTGCCGTGGGAAAAAGCGAAAGCTTTTGATGGAAGTGCTGTTGTTGGTGAGTTTTATTCAAAATCAGAATTTGACTTAGAAAATCTTTCTTTTCAATTACTAAAGAATAACAAAGTTGTACAAGATGGAAATACCAATTCCATGCTTTGGAAAATAGATGAACTCATTAGTTATGTTTCACAATATTTTACATTAAAAAAAGGAGACCTCATTTATACTGGAACTCCAGCTGGAGTAGGCAAGGTTTCTGAAAATGATGTTTTAACAGGGATGATTAAAGGATTCAAAGCTTTTGAAATTAGAGTAAAATAATTACTTACTAATTTTAAAATCAGGAAAATATAAACTTTCAGTAAAAACAACATTCTCAATTGAATCTAGTAGTTGGTATTTTTTTAATTCACCAGTAGTTTTATAATAGCCTAAAAGATTTCTTCTTCAAAGCGGAATTTCAGTCAATACATTTTTTTTTAGGATCTATACCTGAAAGTTGTAATTGCCGGATAAATCTTTCTTCAGGATAAAAAGGAACATTCATTTCGTTAAAAGACCAAGCATTAAAATCTTTTATACTTCCTTTTTTGATGAGCGTTTTATAGAAGTTAAGAGAATTTTCTTGCATTTTGTTTTCTAATAAATACAAACTTTTTAGTTTTCCATCATATAGAGAAAACGATACACTTTTATCTACTTCTCCTATCACATAGCCAATCATCATGAATAAATTCCAAGGAATAATTACATAATTACCTTTGAGTCTAACATTAAGATCGTAAGTATAAGGTGAAGATGTGACTAATGACCATTAATAAAAGTCCAGTTTTATTGTCTTTTTTAAGACTAGTAAAACTCCAATATTGATTTTAATTACCGGAAATATAACTCCAAATGTCTTTATTCTAGTAATGATTTCTGTTCCTCTAAGATTAAACCCAACAATAAGCATGCTTTCAAAAATGAACTGAATAAATTGTAAGATCAAAAACTGGAAAAAGAGGAAAAGATCGATCGTTTCCCCATAAATTAAAAGAAATGAAAAATGAAAGAATAAAAGTAACTACGATGATTCGAACAAAAGAGGTAGAAGAAACCTTGTAACTTAGTTGCGTATATTCAAATATATAAATTTTGGGTTCGTACCTTTGTTTTTTAACTTTTTTTAGCGCAAAAATTTCTATGAATGCAGAGATTATAACAATAGGGGATGAGATTCTTATAGGTCAGATTGTAGACACAAATTCGCAATGGATTGGAATCGAATTGAATAAAATAGGTGTATCTGTCTATCAGATTTCTTCTATTCAAGATGATCAGCAACACATTTTTAATGCTTTAAAAGAAGCAGAAAGCAGAGTAGATATCGTCATTCTTACTGGTGGGTTAGGCCCTACGAAGGATGATATTACAAAAAAAACAATCGCTAAATACTTTAATACTGAAGAAATTGTTGAATATCCAGAAGTGATAGCGCATATTCAAAAAATGTTTAAGAAGTATAAAATCCCATATAATAAAGTACAACAATATCAAGCACAGCTTCCGTCAAATGCCACCTTGCTAATGAATCGTTTAGGAACCGCACCCGGAATGTGGTTTTATGAAAATGATACTGTTTTCGTTTCTATGCCAGGAGTTCCGTATGAAATGAAAGGTTTGATGCAGTATGAAGTGATTCCTAGAATTCAAAAACAATTTACACTTCCTTTTATCATGCATAAAACAATCATGACGTATGGTCAGGGTGAAAGTGTTATTGCAGAAAGAATTGAAGATTTTGAAAACAACTTACCAAGCTTTATAAAATTGGCGTATTTACCATCCTTTGGAAGGGTTCGCTTGCGTTTATCAGCAAAAGGAACAGATAAAGTTCTTTTAGAAGAATCTATAGAAAATGAGCTTCAACAATTATATGTGTTACTTTCTGATATTATTTCTGGTCAAGAAAATGGAGTTACTATTGAAGAACATATTGGAGGTCTATTAAAAGATGCAGGAAAAACGCTTTGCACGGCAGAAAGCTTAACTGGAGGTAAAATTGCAGCTACAATTGTTTCAATTCCTGGTTCCTCAGCCTACTTTAAAGGAAGTTTTGTCGTTTATACTGCCGAGATGAAACAACAACTATTAGGTGTTTCAAAAGAAGCGATTCAAAAACATTCCGTTGTTAGCTCAGAAGTGGTAAAACAGATGGCTATTTCTGCTAAAAAGAAAACAAATTCAGATTATGCAATTGCAGTTACTGGAAATGCGGGGCCTACAACTGATAAAACAGATACAACTGTAGGGGATGTTTTTATAGCAATTGCTTCAGATAAAGGAGTTCATATAGAGGAGTTTAACTTCGGTCAGCCAAGAGAAAAAGTGATTAATAAAACTGTAAATAAATCACTACAAATGTTACAAGAAGAAATTCTAAAAAAATAACTAAAATTGTTTTTGTAGGATTTTAAAAAAATTGTAGATTTGCACCTCGTTTAAAGAAAAGAAATTAAAACTGTAAGAAGATGTCTAGAGTTTGTGAATTAACAGGAAAAAAAGCAATGGTAGGGAACAACGTTTCTCATGCTTTGAATAGAACGAAAAGAAAGTTTAACGCTAATCTAATGACAAAGCGTTTTTACATTCCAGAAGAAGACAAATGGATTACATTAAAAGTTTCTGCTTCTGCGTTAAAAAATATTAATAAGAAAGGAATCTCTGCTGTTATTAAAGAAGCTAGAGAGAAAGGTTTCTTAACTAAGTAATTTTCTAGAAAAGTATAGAAAGATGGCAAAAAAAGGGAACAGAGTACAGGTAATCTTAGAATGTACAGAGCATAAAGCAACTGGGAAACCAGGAACTTCAAGGTATATTACGACTAAGAACAAGAAAAACACTCCAGACAGAATTGAAATTAAGAAGTTCAATCCTATCTTGAAGAAAATGACAGTTCATAAAGAAATTAAATAATATAAGAACATGGCAAAGAAAACAGTAGCATCGTTACAGACGTCTTCAAAAAGATTAAGTAAAGCAATCAAAATGGTGAAATCTCCAAAAACAGGAGCTTATACATTTGTTGAAGCTATCATGGATCCTTCTAAAGTAGACGCTTTTTTAGCAAAAAAATAAGTTTATTTTTTAATAACATACACGAGCTGCTTTCTATTTAGAAAGTAGCTTTTTTTTATGCCGTGAATTTTGTTAAATTTGAAGTACTTAAAATACCCAACATAAAAGATGAGTTTTTTTAAAAAAATATTTTCAAAAGAGAAAAAAGAAACTTTAGATAAAGGATTAGAAAAATCGAAATCTAGTTTTTTAAATAAATTATCTAAAGCTGTTGCAGGAAAATCTAAAGTAGATGATGATGTTCTAGACAATCTTGAGGAAGTTCTAGTATCTTCTGATGTTGGTGTAGATACCACTTTAAAAATAATTGATAGAATTGAAGCGAGAGTTTCTAAGGATAAATATCTAGGAACAGATGAGTTAAACAACATCTTAAGAGAAGAAATTGCAGGCTTGCTTTCTGAAACAAATGTTGGAAATGATACAGATTTCACAATCCCATCAACAAATAAACCGTACGTTTTAATGGTAGTTGGTGTTAATGGTGTAGGAAAAACAACAACCATTGGTAAACTAGCATTACAATTTAAAAAGAAAGGATTAAAAGTTGTTTTAGGAGCTGCAGATACATTTAGAGCTGCAGCAATAGATCAATTACAAGTATGGGCAGATAGAACAGATGTTCCTTTAGTTCGTCAAGAAATGGGTTCAGACCCTGCTTCTGTTGCTTTTGACACCTTGAAATCTGCTGTTTCTAAAGATGCAGATGTCGTTATTATAGATACTGCAGGTCGTTTGCACAACAAAGTAAACTTGATGAATGAGTTGACGAAAATTAAACATGTAATGCAAAAAGTGGTAGAAGGTGCTCCACATGAGGTATTATTAGTTTTAGATGGATCAACTGGTCAGAATGCATTTGAACAAGCAAAACAGTTTACATTGGCTACAGAAGTAACTTCGCTAGCTGTAACCAAATTAGATGGAACAGCAAAAGGTGGTGTAGTGATCGGAATTTCAGATCAATTTCAAATACCCGTAAAATATATTGGAGTAGGAGAAGGGATTGATGATTTACAGGTCTTCAATAAAATTGAATTTGTAGATAGTTTTTTTAAATAAAAACCATCTTAAAGAGAGGGTTCTCGTTTCAAACATAGTTGTTAACCTAGGTTAATATTTTGTTAGGTTTATTTTGATATATTTGGATACCAAACTTTTTTAGATGTTTCAATTCTGTTCAAAGAGGTATTTTAAACGACTTTCCTATTTAATACTTTTTTTCTTTATACCAACATTACAAGTCATTGTTGCTCAAACGGCAGCCAATGAACTCACAAAATACTCACATACCCAATTTATAGAAAAAATTATTTCGACTAAAGATTCCGTATTTAGTTTGAAAAATGCATTTATTTATTTCGATACAAAAAAAGATAGCGCTTTTTTTTACGAGTATATAGATGATTCTTATGTGTTCCCTTCCATGGATACGCTAACAATAAGCGTGCAAATAGAGCTTGAAAATGTTCATTTTGAGCACCGTTATGATGATTCAGGAGCGGCGTTTCATCATATGAAATTCACAAAACCTGTGTTGGTTTTAAATACAGCTTCTTTAGTATTTAGTGACTGTGTTTTTGAACAAGGTATAATCATCGATGTTGATACACCTCTTAATAGTTATATAGATTACTTTGAGCTGGACGCAGAAAATTATGGAAATGATATTAGTATTAATAACTCTAAATTAAAAGGTAAAGTTGCTATTGGTATTGGTACTATAGAAACCTTCTCTGCATTATTTGTTACTATATCTAACTCTGTTATCATTAAGGAAGTCAATAAGGAAACATCCTTTTCTGTCAATAATATTCGTGCTTTTGATTTTACATATAATCGATTGAAAGGAGATGGAATTGTTGATTTTTCTATAGATAAATCTAGAGAAACCATGGTTCTTTATAATGATTTTGATGACGCAACTGTTTTGTTATATCAAGCTGGTATAGATGAAGCTAGTGTCAATGTGTTTGATCAAAATATCTTTAATAAACCTGTAATTTTAGAAGTTGAAAATTTTAGTAAAACAGATACCTATCGATGGAATGAATGGGAGCAGCATATTATATCTTACCAAGGGTATTCAGAATATATTAGAACGTTGTATTTGGCTAGGGCCTTAAATTCTGCTTCCATAGAAGATTTATTTAATAATGATTCAATTATTAATACCTATAAAGAAAAGTATAAGTTCCAATTGGAAAATGCGTATAAATATGAAAAACGATTATTAGGTACTTTCTATGATTTCTATAAATCGCAATACGATTCAGATTTTTCAAACGCAACTTATGTAAAGTTAAAAGATTTAGACACTCAACGTTACCAGTATTTAAATGAGCAAAACCCATCTTTTAAAACATATTTTACTTGGAAAATTAATCAGTTTTTAAAGTTTTTTTCTGCTTACGGAACAGCACCCTCAGAATCAATTATTATTTCTATTTATGTAATTTTCATTTTTGCTTTCTTTTATATGTTTTTTCCGAACTCATGGGATACTATGAGTAAAAATAGATTAACTAAGCGTATCCGATTTTATACTAGATATTTTAGAAATAATGAAAGTATGAAAGAGATTTATGCCGAAGAAAGAAAAAAAGACTTGATGAATTATGACGAGTTTAAAGACTACATGCAAACTAGTCAGAAAGAAATACCAAGTTATTTTCTGTGGCTTGCTAAACCTCTTTATTATTTTTCATCGAGCAATTATAAAATTATTAGTAAACTTTTTGATAAAACAGATATCTTAAAAGGTAAATGGGTAGATCTTCCTAAAAATAAAAGAATACAGGCAAGTGTTTTTATGGGCTTATGGATTATTGTACTAATAATTTTTGATGTTTTTATTAAATTCATCAATGCTTTAACCCTTTCTATAAATACGTTTACTACACTTGGGTTTGGGGAAATCCCAACCAAAGGAATACCTAGGTATTTGACTATAATTCAGGGATTTATAGGTTGGTTTATGTTAAGTATCTTTAGCGTGTCTCTGATCTCTCAATTATTAAATTAACTGTAAGTGTTGTGTTTTAAATAGCAAAACAACTTTCCTATATTTTGTATCTTTGAGCTTAACCAATCATAACTCAAATGAAAAATAGTCTCTTCGTCTTAGTATCTCTTCTTTTATTAGCTTCATGTTCAGAGAGATCTTCTGATGTATTTAAAAAATACGATGAAACTGCAGAATTAAAGAAACAACAGAACCACGAAAGTTCTAGAATGAAATTCAAGTTATTCCAGTCAAGAGTGTTGGATATGAATGAAGTCTTTAAGCCCTTTAATGATGAATTAGCTACCAATTTTTCAGAAGAAGAATATCAATCTTTGAAACCTTTAATTATAGAGCAAGACATACCAACATTGCAAACTCATGTGAGGGAAGGGAAATTGTCTTATGAGAAACTAACCTTGTTTTATTTATATAGAATTCGAAAGTTTGAAAGTGATAGCACAAAATCTTTAAATGCCGTCATAGCATTGAATTCAAATGTGTTAAAAGACGCTAGAAAAAAAGATCAAGAACGTACAGATAAAAATGCAACTCCGCAAAAAATTTACGGAATGCCAATCTTTCTAAAAGACAATATTAATACAAAAGGAATGCCAACCACAGCAGGAGCATTAGCCCTAATAGATAATAAAAATACTGAAGATGCTTTTATTGTAAAACGACTAAAAGAAGAAGGTGCTTTAATTTTAGGAAAAGTGAACTTAAGCGAATGGGCCTATTATTTTTGTACTGGATGTCCTTTAGGATATAGTGCTGTAGGTGGACAAACATTAAACCCCTATGGTAGAGGTGAATTTGAAACAGGAGGTTCTAGCGCAGCAAGTGGAGCGTCCGTTGCTGCAAATTATGCTGTGGCAGCTGTAGGAACTGAAACGGCAGGTTCTATTACTTCTCCTTCAAGTCAGAATTCTGTTGTAGGATTAAAACCTACTATTGGTTTGTTAAGTAGAACAGGTATAGTTCCTATTTCTAGTACCTTAGATACACCAGGTCCTATGACAAAAAATGTGGTAGACAATTGGATTTTTTTAAACGCATTATACGGTTTTGATGGAGCAGATTCAAAATCATTTATATATGTAGATCAAAACTTTGGAACCTTAAAAGATGATTTAAAAGGAAAGCGATTTGGGATTTTGAAAAGCTATTTACAAGATTCAGTTTTTAATGCAAACATCAATATAATTAAAGAAAACGGTGCTGAGATTGTAGAAATCACACCACCACAAGTTAGCTTGCCTGGTTTCTTATCGTTATTGAATATTGATATGAAACATGATTTACCGGAATATTTGAAAAATTATGCAGATAAAAATGTAAAAGTTGGTTCTGTACAAGATGTTATCAATTTTAACTTGAAAGATTCTATTTTAAGAGCTCCTTACGGACAACAATTATTTGAAGGAATTGTTGCTGACACAATAACTATAGAGCAATTACAAGAAATTAAAAAAACTTTAATGGCAAACGCTCGGTCTTATTTTGAAGCTTTAGATACTGAGAATTTAGATGCAATTTTATCCATTAATAATCGTCATTCTGGTTATTCAGCAGTTGCAGAATATCCCAATTTAACGGTACCAATGGGATATAAAAAATCTGGAGAACCTATCAGTTTAACATTTATAGCAAAACCTAGAGAAGAAGGAAAACTGTTGATTCTGGGGAATGCTTTTGAACGATTAACAAAGCATCGGAAATTGCCGGAAAATTACAAGTAAAATTTAGTATAGAAAACGTACTTTTGTCGTCCTAAAAAAAGAGAATGAGAACAAAGTCTGTAAAGAAAAATAAGATCAATGTAGTAACCTTAGGATGTTCTAAAAACATCTATGATTCTGAAGTTTTAATGGGACAACTAAAAGCCAATGGCAAAGATGTTGTTCATGAGGACCCGAATGATGAAGGAAACATTGTGGTGATCAATACTTGCGGATTTATTGGGAAAGCCAAAGAAGAATCTATCGACACTATTTTACATTATGTAGAAAAGAAAGAAGCAGGAGACATAGATAAGGTTTTTGTGACTGGTTGTTTGAGTGAACGCTATAAGCCAGACTTAGAGAGAGAAATTACAGACGTAGATCAGTACTTTGGTACACATGATTTACCAAATCTTTTGAAAGTTTTAGGAGCAGATTATAAACACGAATTGATAGGTGAACGTTTAACAACCACGCCAAAGCACTACGCATATTTAAAAATTGCAGAAGGTTGTGATAGACCTTGTTCTTTTTGTGCAATTCCTTTAATGAGAGGGAAACATAAATCCACTCCAATTGAAGAAATTATTATTGAAGCTGAGAAATTAGCAGCAAAAGGAATCAAAGAAGTCATGTTAATCGCTCAAGATTTAACATATTACGGATTAGATATCTACAAAAAAAGAAATTTAGCAGAATTGCTAGAAGCGCTAGCAAAAGTAGAAGGAATTGAATGGATACGAATGCATTATGCATTTCCAACAGGATTTCCGATGGATGTTTTAGAGGTGATGAAAAATGAACCAAAAGTGTGTAATTATTTAGACATTCCTCTTCAACACATAAATACTGAGATTTTAAAATCGATGAAACGTGGTACGACGCATGAAAAAACGACTGCGTTAATTCATAAGTTCCGTGAAGTTGTTCCAGAAATGGGAATTAGAACGACCTTAATTGTTGGGTATCCTGGAGAAACAGAGGAGCAATTTCAAGAATTGAAAGATTGGGTAGAGGAAATGCGTTTTGAACGTATGGGAGCTTTTGAATATTCTCATGAAGAAAATACAGGAGCCTATGTTTTAGAAGATGATGTTCCTGCAGATGTAAAGTTCCGAAGAGTAAACGAAATTATGGAATTACAATCTCAAATTTCTTGGGAAATCAATCAAGAGAAAATTGGAAAGACCTTTAAATGTTTGTTCGATAGAAAAGAAGGGAACCATTTTTATGGACGTACTGAGTTTGATTCTCCAGATGTAGATAATGATGTATTAGTAGACGCTAGAGAACATTATATTAAAATTGGTGAGTTTGTGGAGATCAAAATTCATGAAGCAGGCGATTTTGATTTGTATGGAACTCCTGTGAAGTAAGTTTTATTCTTTTTTTAATACCATTTTTTTAATCAACGAAATTTGCCCTAAATGATAGTAGCAATGCTCTATCATACCTTCAATGTTCCGTTGGTAGGTTCCGTTGGTAGGTTCCGTATTTTTCAGCTACAAAAGGACCAGTTAATTGATGATCTTGTAAATTTTCAACTTTGTTTTCAAAGATTTTAGCATTTGCTAACAAAGAGTTTACCAAGCTTTCCCAATCTTCTTGAGAGGTGATTTCTGGAGCATCAAAGCAGTATTTGTCTTTGATCTCTAGTGAATTACCGTCAAAAACGGGTAAAACTCCCTCGATATAATAATTGATATGAAAGGTGATCGCTGCAATCATGTGTAAAGAACCAATTTTGGTTGTGGCTTGTTGCCAAGTAAGATCACTTAATAGATGTTTGTAATTAGTGTTTGCAATCCATAAACCATCTAACAAAACTTCTCTAAATCGATTCGCAAGTAGTATTGATGATTTCATAATGTAGTTCTTAGTCAGCCTTAACTTGTTTCAGACTGTCATATGTTGAGATTCTGAAACAAGCTAAGAATGACGAGTTTTATCTCTTTATTTCACTCGAATTTCTCAAGAAAATAGCATTTACAAAGAACAGCTTTCCATTTTCCCAGAAAGAACGGAATAACGGATTGTCTACCATATAAATAATGCTTCCACTTCCTTTTCTTTCTTCACCAAATAACAACGATTCTGGAACGTTTTTTAAGGCTTTTTTTCCGGCAAATCCAGATACATTGGTTGCGTCTTTAGCATAGTAAGCAACATTGCTTCCGTTTTGTAAATGTTCATAGGTTCCACTTCCTATTTTTAAGGAGAAATAATCACTTTCATATCCAAAAGCTAAGGGATGTGTTTCATCAACAGTGCTTTTAAAGATGGCGCCAGTAATTAAATTATCTGCTCCAGCTCTTTCTCTATCTGCATATGGAGTTAAATTTGCTTTTTTCTTCTCTTTGCTGTCGGTTGTTGCTTTCTTTCTTTTTAAGGAAAATCCGTCTTTATCAGCAAAACTTCTCAATGCATTTCCAATGGCAATGACTGTTCCTCCATTTTGTGAAAATTTGGATACTTTTTCTAATCCTTTTTTGTTTAAAACAGGACTATAATATCCATTTGGAATGATCAATACATCAAAAGCATCTAAATTAACTCTGCTAAAATAATCTGTATCTAAAACAGTTAATGGGTATTTTAATTGAGTTTCGAAGAAATGCCATACTTCGCCAAAACTTAAAGAAGAAGTTCCTTTGCCAGACAATACAGCCACTTTTTGTTTGTTGATAGGATTTACACTAGAAGAGCCAAAATCTACTCCAGAACTTACAAAACCTGTTTTTACAGGAGCTAAAGCTCTTCCGTTTTTGTTGGCAATAGAAGTAACATGTGTATCAAAATCTTGGTTGTTTTTATTGTCGCCACGTAAAATGATTAAAGTTCCTTTTTTGTAAGCACTCCCTTCAATCTCAAAATCTTTTTCAGAAAAGCGAACTCGTAGGTTGTTGTCTAACAATTCAGCTAAAAATGTAGCGTCTTCTAAACTATTCCATTTAGATAAATACGCGTAGGCATTTTTATCAGGTCGATTAAACACCATTCCAACCAACTTGTCCTTTCTAGAAGTAACTTTTGTCTTAGAAGCCATCGCTTTAAAACCGTGTGCATAAGGAAGTGACCAAGCGGTGATATCATAGGTTAAAGAGTCGGCTAATTTTGCGTTTGGTTCAAATAGCACTTTTACCATTTTTCCTTTAGGTTGATCGCTGTGAATAACCAAATCTTTAGAGCCTACAGTCATACGACCTTCTTTTTGTGTTTGGTAATTATATCCTTTTACTTGTCCTTCTTCTGTATGTTCATATTCAATTTCGTGTTTTTCTAATAGATTTATTAAACGTTGTGTTTTGTCTTTATTTTCATTCTTTAAGACATAACTTTTATAGGTCAGTTTACTATTGTTAAAGAACTTTTTGAATTCCGAATTTAATTTAGCAGCATTACTAGATGCTATTTCAACGGTAGAAATCCCTGTAGTTTTATGATGCAATACTCTATCAACTAAGGTTAGTTCATAGCCATGATCTGTGTTAATTCCTAAACCAGCCATTCCATGTCCGGCTTGCTCATAGGTCATTCCAATCGCTCCCATATATGTTGGGTAGGTGTCACCATAACTTGGGTATAATAAATCAAAACTTTCTTTTGTAAAATATAACCACCCGTTTTGATCAAAGTACTTGGCGTGATTTTTTCCTATTTGTGTCTGAAAATCACGTTGCCAATCTGTAATTATTTCATGAAAAGGCTCTGCAGCAGGAGCGAAATAATAATTATCATTGATAAATTGTTCATGGAAATCAACATGAATATGCGGCATCCATTTATTATAAATTTTTAAACGTTGAGACGTTTCAACTTGTGTAGCCCAGGCCCAATCTCTATTTAAATCAAATAAATAATGATTTGGTCTTCCTCCTGGCCATGGCTCTTTGTGTTCTTTTGCATTTTGATCTACGTTATATGGAGTGCTTTTTACTTGATTAAACCAGTTTACATATCTATCTCGCCCGTCTGGGTTAATACACGGGTCAATAATAACCAAGGTGTTTTTTAAATATTCTTTTTTCTTTGTCACCAATTCATACAAGGTTTGCATAGAAGCTTCTGTGCTTGAAGCCTCATTACCATGTACATTATAACTTAACCAAACGATGGCAACATCATTATCGCTTTCAGTTTTTATTCCCGTCTGACCAAGATTGTTACGTCTAATTTTCTCTATGTTTTTAATATTTTCTTTTGAAGAAATATAACTTACATACAAAGGTCTGTTTTCGTTTGTTTCTCCATATTTCTCTAGTAAAACATTTTCTAATTGATTGCTTATATAAGTAAAATATTCAACAACTTTATGATGACGTGTAAATCGTTTTCCTAATTCATATCCTAAAAATTCTTTAGGAGATTGAATGTTTTGAGAAAAAAGAGATGATGAAAATAAAACGGCTACTAAGACGAAAACTCTAAACTTCATATGATTCATTTTGTTGAAAATCAAAAGTAAGAATTTATTTAGAGATAATACCGCGTTAAAAATATGTTACAGCGATTTTATACAACAACGCTGTCGTCAAATTTTAGTATTTTTGACAAATAATATTTTTTATGATATCTACCACAGAATGTGAGTGTTGTTTTAATTGCGTAAATCAATAACGTATGAAGTTTACGCATATTCCATTTCAGAAAACAGGTTTCTTTTCTAAGACGATGTCTGATTATCTAGAGAAGAATGAAACTACTCAGCAATTCTATAATAATTTCCCTGATATAGAAGGATTTGCAGCTCAAATTAAAGAAAAACAGAGGTTTTCTAGCGAGAACAGAACTGTACTAGTCAATGTTTTGCAAGAGCAATACAAAAATATTGAAGCTTCTGAATTGACTATAGGAAATATTAATTCTTTACAAAACGACAATACATTTACGATTACAACCGGACATCAATTAAATTTGTTTACCGGTCCTTTGTATTTTTTATATAAGATTATTTCTACCATTAATTTATCTGAAGAGCTATCGGAAGAATTTCCTGAGCAACATTTTGTTCCTGTGTATTGGATGGCTTCTGAAGATCATGATTTTGATGAAATCAATTATTTTAATTTTAAAGGAAGTAAAGTTGTTTGGAATAGAGATGATGGTGGAGCAGTAGGGCAATTTTCATTAGAAGGTTTACAAGATGTTTTTGAAGCTTTTTCAGAACACTTAGGTAGTTCTAGAAATGCACAATACATCAAAAACCTTTTTCAAACAGCATATATAGATCATTCTAATCTTTCTGAAGCTACTCGGTATATTGCTAATGATTTATTCAAAGAATACGGATTAGTCATTTTAGACGCTGATAATCAACAACTAAAAAATATATTTGCTCCAATAATGAAGGATGAAATTTTACATCAAACTTCGTTTAAAGCAGTTTCTAAGACAATAGCAGCATTAGAGAAAGACTATAAAGTTCAAGTAAACCCTAGAGAAATAAATCTGTTTTATCTATCTGAGAATTCACGTGAGCGAATTATTGAAGAAGATGGACAGTATAAAGTAAATGATATCAATCTTGTTTTTACAGAAACTGAAATTCTTGAAGAATTAGCAAATCACTCGGAACGATTTAGTCCAAATGTGATTATGCGACCTTTATATCAAGAAGTAATTTTACCAAATCTATGCTATATTGGTGGAGGAGGAGAATTAGCTTATTGGTTTGAGTTGAAAACATACTTTGAAACGGAACAGATTCCTTTTCCAATATTATTACTGAGAAATTCAGTGCAAATTGTATCTGAAAAGCAACACAAGAAGTTGAATAATTTGAATATTTCTTTTGAAGAAATGTTTATGAAGGAACACAAATTATTAGCAAAAAAAGTACAAGAGAATTCAGATATTCAAATTAGTTTTGAAGATGCAACAGAATTGTTAACGCAGCAATTTTTAGCATTAAGAAGAATTGCTAATGAAACTGATGTTTCCTTTGTTGGTGCTGTAGATGCGCAGCAAAGAAAACAACTCAAGGGTTTAGAAAATCTAGAAAAACGTTTAATGCGTGCTGAGAAAAGAAAGCACGCAGATCTAGTAACTAGAATTACAGAATTACAGCAGCAATTATTGCCAAATCAAAGCTTAGAAGAACGTCAGCGAAATTTTTCTGAGTATTATTTAGAATACGGACAAGATTTAATTCTTGCCTTAAAAGAATCATTAAAACCACTAAAACTAGAATTTACAATCTTAGAACTCTAATGGACACAAAGCCGGGATTGCATCCTAGAAATAAGCATAAAAATGGTTATAACTTCGATGTTTTAACCAAACATAATAAAGGCTTACAAGCTTTTATTACTAAAAATAAATACGGAAACGTTACAATTGATTTTTCAGATCCAAAGGCCGTAAGAGAATTAAATAAAACCTTATTAGAAGTTCATTACGGAATTAAAAAATGGAACTTTCCTGAAGAAAATCTGTGTCCGCCAATTCCAGGAAGAGTAGACTATTTACATCATCTTGCAGATTTATTAACAGCCTCTGATATCACAGAAAATATTAGCATTTTAGATATTGGTACAGGAGCAACTTGTATTTACCCATTACTAGGAGTTGAAGTGTACAATTGGAATTTTGTTGGTACAGATATAGAGTTAGAGTCTTTACATACTGCTCAAGATATTATAGAAGACAATAATTTTGATTCTAAAATTGTACTAAGACAACAGTTTGATGAAGCCAATATTTTAAAAGGAATTATTGAAAAAGGAGATTCCTTTTCTGCAGTAATTTGCAACCCTCCATTTTATAAATCTGAAATGGAAGCTAAAGGAGCAAATGCTAGGAAATCTAGAAACTTAGGAAATAATGCCGTTCGTAATTTTGCAGGAAACAACAATGAGTTGTGGTATCCTGGAGGAGAAAAAGCATTTTTACATAATTACTTTTATCAAAGTTCTTTGTACAAGAAAACCAGTGTTTGGTTTACAAGTTTGGTTTCTAAAAAAGAGAATATAGAAAGTCTTCAAAATTCTTGTGAGAAATTAAAAGTTAAAAACTTTAAAGTGATTCCTATGCACCAAGGAAATAAAGTAACAAGAATTGTTGCTTGGCAGTTTTAGATATTATATAAGTGACTTCGAGAGCCTCAGTCACCTTACAACGAGAGCCTCAGTCACATTTTAATAGGTCATTGAGGTGTTCTGCTGAGCCTGTCGAAGTACTCTCGAAATGACAACTATTTCTATGTAAACACAATATCATTGATCTTATATTTTTTACAAATAAAAGACATGATGGTGTAGACTAACATATGCACAAAGACTAAGCAGGCAAACGCATACAGCGGAACGCCAAATAGTTGGTATGGCCAATAGTACGTCCAAACTCCCATGTTAATCGTAATTACTTCACCAAAAGCAGGAATAATTAACGATAACCAAAAAGCGATAATAAGTTTATTCTGGATTGTTTTATTTTTCAAAAAAGGAATCAATCCAGATTCTATTCTATATAAGAAGTAAAAAGCCAGCATCCAAGCAAAAGGCAACCATAGAGGCAGCTCTCTTGCTACTTCATGATACTCCCAATACTGATTGCTCACGCCCCAATATTCACCTAAAATTCCACCAAAGCCAGTTAAGATCATTCCAATCAGTAAAATCCAGTTTTTAGTTGCTGATTTTAGGATGTTCTTATAGATAACATGTACAATTTTTAAGACAAGAAGAATGGCAAGGATTAAATCGTATTGTTTTAAAAAGCCAATTAAAAATCCAGCAATAGTAAGTTTGATAAATGCTTTTAGAATTTCTTTTATAAAGCCTTTATAGTTGGTGATTTTTATCATTCAGTATCTTCAAAAGATGAGAATAGCAAATATAAAAAAAACCAAAGCTAGCAACTCTGGTTTTAGGGGTAAACTTTTTCCTCTTCCAAACAATGCTTCCCACAAAATTCAATCTTTAAGAAACATTGAATGATGGTTAGTACATTTGTTAATGTTTTGTTAAGAGCAAATATAATGCCATAAAAAAACCGAAGCGTAAGCTTCGGTTTTTGTTTTATATAGTATCCTGATTACAAGTGAATTACTTCATCATAAGCATCTGCAACAGCTTCCATTACTGCTTCACTCATAGTAGGGTGAGGGTGAATTGTTTTTAAAACTTCATGTCCGGTAGTTTCTAATTTTCTACCTAAGACTGCTTCAGCAATCATATCTGTTACACCAGCACCAATCATATGGCAACCTAACCATTCACCGTATTTTGCATCAAAGATTACTTTTACAAATCCATCTGGAGTTCCAGATGCTTTTGCTTTTCCTGAAGCTGAGAAAGGAAATTTCCCCACTTTCAACTCATAACCTTGTTCTTTTGCTTGATCTTCAGTTAAACCAACTGAAGCAATTTCTGGAGTTGCATAGGTACAACCAGGAATGTTTCCATAATCGATTGCTTCTGTATGCAATCCGGCCATTTTCTCAACACAGGTAATTCCTTCCGCAGAAGCAACGTGTGCTAAAGCCGGACCAGGAGTTACATCTCCAATAGCATAATAACCAGGAATGTTAGTTTGATACCAATCGTTTACTAAAATCTTATCTCTATCAGTAATAATTCCAACATCTTCTAATCCGATGTTTTCAATATTTGTTTTAATTCCAACTGCAGATAATAAAATGTCTGCTTCTAAAGTGATCTCTCCTTTTTTCGTTTTTACTGTTGCTTTTACGCCATCACCAGAAGTATCAATCGTTTCTACAGAAGAGCTCGTCATGATTTTGATTCCTGCTTTTTTCAAAGAACGTTCAAATTGTTTTGAAATGTCTTTGTCTTCTACTGGAACAATACTTGGTTGAAATTCAACAACAGTAACGTCTGTACCCATAGAGTTATAAAATGAAGCAAACTCAACTCCAATAGCACCAGAACCTACAACAATCATAGATTTTGGTTGAGAAGGTAAGGTCATTGCCTTTCTGTATCCAATTACTTTTACACCGTCTTGTGGTAAGTTTGGTAATATTCTAGAACGGGCTCCAGTTGCAATTATAATATTGTCTGCACTGTATTCAGTTACTTTTCCATCTTCAGCAGTAACATCAACTTTTTTTCCGACTTTTACTTTTCCGAAACCATCAATTACATCAATTTTGTTTTTCTTCATTAAGAACTGAACTCCTTTGCTCATTCCTTCTGCGATACCACGACTTCTTTTTACAACAGCTACAAAATCTTTATCAATAGATTCAGCTTTTAAACCGTATTCGTCAACATGTTTTAAGTATTCATATACTTGTGCACTTTTTAATAATGCTTTTGTAGGAATACATCCCCAATTTAAACAAACACCACCTAGACTTTCCTTTTCAACTACGGCAGTTTTAAAACCTAATTGAGAAGCTCTAATAGCAGTAACGTATCCTCCAGGACCACTACCAACAATAATAATATCGTATTTCATTTTTTAATGTTTTATTGGTGATTGAGCGCAGTCGAAATCACATGATAATTGGTTTAAAGTGTCTTTGACTGCGCTCAGACACCGTGTTTTACATTCTATCTGGAACCTGAATTCCTAATAATCCGAATGCTGATTTTATAACATCGGCAACTTTATGTGCCAATTGAACTCTAATTATTTTTTTTGTTTCGTTTCCTTCGCCTAAGATAGATACATTTTGATAAAACGAATTAAATTCTTTTACCAATTCATAGGTGTAGTTAGCAATTAACGCTGGTGAATAGTTTGCAGCAGCTTGCTGAATTGTCTCTGGATACAACTCTAATTGTTTGATCAATTCTTTCTCTTTGATGTGTAATTCTATTCCAGAAATTGGAGTTGAATAATCAAAGGTAGCTTTCCGTAAGATAGATTGAATTCTTGCGTAGGTATATTGTATAAAAGGTCCTGTATTTCCTTGAAAATCTACCGAGGCTTTTGGATCGAATAAAATTCGCTTTTTAGGATCTACTTTTAAAATGAAATATTTTAAAGCACCTAAACCAATAATCGTATATAATTCTGATTTTTCTTCTTCAGAATATCCTTCTAACTTTCCTAGTTCTTGTGAAATGCTTTTTGCTGTATCTGCCATTTCAAACATTAAATCATCAGCATCTACAACAGTTCCTTCTCTAGATTTCATTTTTCCAGAAGGTAAATCTACCATTCCGTAGCTTAAATGAAATAATTGTTTGGACCAAGAAAATCCTAATTTCTTTAAAATTAAAAACAACACTTTAAAGTGATAATCTTGCTCGTTACCAACCGTATACACCATTCCATTGATATCTGAATAATCTTTTACACGTTGAATAGCCGTTCCAATATCTTGCGTCATATACACAGCTGTTCCGTCTGAACGCAAAACTAATTTTTCGTCTAAACCTTCCTCCGTTAAATCACACCAAACAGAACCATCTTCTTTCTTGTTGAAAACTCCATTTGTAATTCCGTCTGCAATCACATCTTTTCCTAAAAGGTAGGTATCGCTTTCGTAATATAAGGTATCAAAATCAACGCCTAAATTTTTATAAGTGATTTCAAAACCTTTATATACCCAAGAATTCATGGTTTTCCAAAGATCTACAACTGCTGTATCTCCAGCTTCCCATTTTAGGAGCATTTGTTGTGCTTCTATTAATAGTGGAGCTTGTTTTTTTGCATCTTCTTCAGACATTCCATCAGCGAGTAATATGCTAATTTCTTTTTTATATTCTTGATCGAATCTTACGTAGTAATTTCCAACTAATTTATCACCTTTTTGAAATTCAGGATTTAAAGTCGTTTCAGGAGTTTCCTTTTGTCCATCACTTCCATTGGGAGCATATTTTTGCCAAGCCAACATCGACTTACAAATATGGATTCCACGATCGTTGATAATTTGTGTTTTATACACTTTCTTTCCAGAAGCTTTTAAGATTTCAGCAACCGAATATCCTAATAAGTTATTTCTAACATGACCTAAATGTAAGGGTTTGTTTGTGTTTGGTGAAGAATATTCTACCATCACAGCATCTTTAGATTCATTGGTGAATCCGAAGTTGTCATTTGTATTTATGTTGTTGAAAGACTGTAGGTAAACAGCATCATCTATCACCAAATTTAAAAACCCTTTTACAACATTAAATGCAGTAATTTCTTCAACATTTTCAACCAAATAGTTTCCTAAACCTTCCCCTATTTGAACTGGATTTCCTTTTTTGTATCGCAACATAGGAAAAACTACCACAGTAATATCTCCTTCAAAATCCTTGCGTGTTGCTTGGAATTCAACCGTTGGTAATTCAGTTTCAAAAAGTGTTAAAAAACCTTCTTTAACTTTAGATTCTAAAAGGGTTTGAATATTCATTGAGTCAAATAAATTGAAGTGCAAAATTACATATTTTAGAAGAGAAAAGGGAATATGATTTTGAAATTATTTTAGAATTTGAACTTTGAACAAATTGAAGTAAGTTGGACTAGCTTTTTACTAAAATAATTTTTTGAGAATTATCTTTGACTCCTTTTAATTCTATTTCATTTTCTTTTAGAACAATGTCAAATGTATTCGCTAAAACAGAAATAAATTTTCGTTCAATTTCATTTTTATCCTTGCTAGCGCAATAAAGCTTAGTCGTTGCTATGTTATTGAAATAAATATGATTGTTTTCTGATAATTCAAAATCCGCAAAATAAGTATTGCAACCCGAATTACCAGAAATCTTCTTTGAAGAAAAGTCTACCGAAAAAGTAAGCTCTTTTGATAAAATATTTTCTCCATTAAGCATACTTATATTGTATGAACCTTTAAATACTTCAGAAATTTTTTTCTCTGATGAGTTTTCTTTAGCGGTTTTACAGGAGCTAAGTAATATGAGAACAATAAATATTGAGCTAATTATTTTCATTTTTAAATACTTATATTCTATTAATATATAATTTTTTAGTTCTATTTAGAGATGATGATCTTCTTAAAAATAGAGGCTTTGTTTTGGTTTAACTTTACCATAT
>TARA_R110000787_G_scaffold281906_1_pt1 | contig 26750 bp, 23 predicted proteins | sample TARA_R110000787 | Tara Oceans TARA_R110000787 (sample SAMEA4397920) | marine metagenome | biome: Polar Biome; feature: [DCM] deep chlorophyll maximum layer (ENVO:01000326); material: water (ENVO:00002006), including particulate matter (ENVO:01000060) such as... | depth 35 m | reverse complement strand
ACAGCAGTTACACAGGAAGTAAAAGAACTAAAAGGGATTCGATACAATCCTAATTGGGGATACCAAAATGGAAAATTAAGAAACAGTCGTGTTCGAAATATTAAAGAACCGGTGTTTATGTTAAACCATTATTGGAAAATAAACGAAAAAACTAATTTGAATACGAATGCTTCCTACCAAACAGGAAGTATTGGTAATACTAGAGTTGATAATGGAGGAACTCGTTTAGTAGAGGTTGCTGGACAAGAAGCTTATTTAGGTGGTGGAAAAAACCCATTAGGGAATTATTACCAACGATTACCTAGTTATTTTTTACAAGATGCTAATCCAACTCCAGGTGACTTTCAAAACGCTTATTTAGCGCAACAAGAATTTGTTGATAATGGACAATTGGACTGGGAATCTCTTTATAGAGCGAATGCAATTTCAATTTCTACTGGAGGAAATTCTATTTATGCGATTCAAGAAGATAGAATAGACGACACACAGTTTACAGTAAATGCTATTTTTGATACTCAAATTACCGATAATATATTATTAAATGCGAATATTAATTATCGAAATCTAAAAAGTGAAAACTTTGCTGAATTAAAAGATTTACTAGGCGGAACAGGATTTTTAGATGTAGATTTCTTTGCGGAAGGTGAAGATGGAGAAGTAGCTATCGAAGTTGGAGATGTTGCACAAAGTGACCTTAGAAACCGAAATAGAATCGTTCAAGAAGGAGATCGTTATAAATATAACTATGAGATTAATTCAGATGTATTATCTGGTTTTGCGCAAGCTCAATTTAAATACAATCGTGTAGATTTTTATTTAGGAGCTACTGTTTCTAATACCAATTATCAACGAAACGGTTTGTTTGAAAATGGTAATTATCCAGGAACGGAATCTTTTGGTGAAGGCGAAAAACAAAGTTTTACAGATTATGGTGTAAAAGGTGGAGCCACTTATAAAGTAACAGGTAAACATTTAATAGATGTAAACCTAGGGTACCTATCTAAAGCACCAAGCATTCGAAATACATTTACAAATGCTCGTCAAAACAATGCGATTACTATTGGTTTAGAAAGCGAGAAAATTCAAAATGTAGATATTGGATATATTTTTAGATCTCCAATAGTTAAAGCTAGAATTACTGGTTTTTATTCAAGTTTTAAAAACGGAAGTGATTTAGGTTTTTATTTTACTGAAAACATTTCTGGTTTAGGATTGGAGCAAGACGCATTTATACAAGAAGTAATGACCAATGTTGAAAAACAACATATCGGTGCAGAATTAGGAATTGAAGCACAAGTTACTCCAACTATAAAGTTAAAAGGTGCAGCATCGATGGGTCAATATACCTATAGCAACAATCCAAACTTATACATTACAAGTGATGATTTAGAAGGTCCAGTTTCATTTGGAGATGGAACCACTAAATTAGAAAATTATCATGTAGCTGGAGGTCCAGAAAGAGCTTATCAATTAGGGATTGAATACCGAGATCCAAAATTTTGGTGGGTAGGATTAACAACTAATTACTATTCTAATGCTTACATTGATATCAATAATTTAGCACGATCAGATAATTTTAGTTCAGATTTTGACGGACAACCTTTTAACGATTACGATCCAGAAGTAGCGAAGGAATTATTAAAACAAGAAAAGTTTGACGATTACTTTCTAGTAAATGTAACTGGAGGTAAATCTTGGAAAATTAAACAATATTATGTTGGATTTTTTGCATCCATCAACAATGCTTTAGATCAAGAATATATCACTGGAGGATTTGAACAAGGGAGAAAATCAAACTATAGAGATGTAAAAGAAGATCAATCTCGTGAATATGGATCTGTTTTCGGACCTCGTTATTTCTTTGGTGCTGGAGCATCTTATTATGTAAATGTTTACGTAAGATTTTAATTAATAAAATATAGACGGATGTATCGTCGCCATAAAAAATAAAATTTATAAAAATGAAAACTATAAAAAATTATAAACTAGTAGCTTTTTTCTTCGCAATGACAATGGTATTGTCTTGTGTAAAAGATGATGACTTCGAGGTTCCAAATACAGATCCTGTTGCGCCAATTATTAACGGAACTGTAATTACAATAGATGCTTTAAACTCCTTGTTAGTGCAAGAGCAAAATGCAAATGGGAATGATATATTAAGCTTTACTGAAAGTGATTTATATATTTCTGGATTCGTAATTTCAAATGACGAAGCAGGAAACTTATATGAAGAATTAGTATTGCAAGATTTAGCAGTTAACCCTACTAGAGGGGTAAAAATTTTAATAAATGTGAGTCCTTTATTTACCACTTTTGAATTTGGAAGAAAAGTATTTGTTAAACTTGATGGTTTATCTGTAGGATATGATGGAGGTGTTTTATCTCTAGGATTTAGAGATGGAACTCAAGTGGAAGCGATAGCAGAATCCTTAATGGATCAAACTTTATTAAGAGATGTGGAATTAGCAGAGATTGTTGCATTACCTACTAACATTTCAGATTTTTCAGCAGCTAAAACAAATCTTTATTTAAGATTAAATGATATGCAATTTAATCGCAATGATGCCTTAGGTGAAAATCGTAAAACCTTTGCAGCAGAACCTGGTGATGAATTTGACGGAGAAAGAAATTTAGAGAGCTGTACCGAAGGTTTAGCGGTAATCTTGAGTACGAGTACATTCTCAGATTTTAAAGCTATTGAAGTGCCTCAAGGAAGTGGATATTTAGACGGGATATTAACCTATAACTATTTTGGAGATACATTTAATATGATTGTAAACACTCCAGAAACCATCCATTTTGACAGTACAGATCGTTGTGATCCTGTAGAGGTAGATTGCGGTTTAGCTGCTACCACTGGAAGTAATGTGATTTTTAGCGAATTTTTTGAATCACAAGAAGATGGTGAGTCAGTTACTGGAAACGGATGGGTAAATTACATCCAAGAAGGTTCTAGAGATTACGAAGCTTATTTTGATGATGGAGGTAGTGGAAATCCTTCTTTAGGAATTTCTGTTTCCATTGGTTCTTATAACTCTGACGATGATAATTCTATTGCTTGGTTAATTATGCCAGAAATCGATTTTGATGCTCAAGATGGAGAAACAATCAACTTTAAAACTTCTAATAGTTTTTCAGATGGAAGTACCTTAGAAGTATTATTCTCTAGCGATTGGGATGGAAATCCAGATACAATTGCTACCAGTGCTTGGGATAGTTTGCCAGCAGCTTATATAGCACAAGACGATGATTTTTATGGCGATTGGTACCCTTCTGGGAATGTAAGTTTAGAGTGTATAAACGGTTCGGGGTATATTGGATTTAAATATACAGGAAGTGGTGAAGAAGATTTTGACGGAACCTACGAACTAGATGAAATTGTAGTAAATTCTAACTAGTAAAAATTAGTTTTTAAAATAAATCTGCTTGAGTTTTATCATAAAATTCAAGCAGATTTATTATTGCTACCAACTATGCCCTTTTAATTTTAAGGCAGCTTTTAAGATATCTTTCTGGCTTATTTGACCCACTAATTTACCATCTTCGACAATGGGAAACCGTCTTCTTTTGGAAGAAAGAAATTTTTCGGCAGCATCAAAAATATTCATATCGCCACTAATGGTTTCCACATCTTTAACCATATGTGCTTCCACATTTATATTTTCTAAAGGCTGATTGTAATAACGGCTTTCGGTAATTTGCTTGATACAATCTCCTTCCGATATAATTCCAACTAATTCGTGGTTTTCGTTAACAACGGGTCCACCAGAAATCCTATTTTTAATAAGTAAATCCATCACCTCCAACACCGATTGTTGAGGTTTAAAAACAATTAGGTTTCTGGTCATATAATCAGACACGATTATTTGTTCCGATGCTCCTTTTTCAACCTTAGCTCTTTTCCCAATAAAACTTTTAATTCCCATATTATTAATTGTTTAACTCCCTAAATTAGTCATAAATAATAAGAATCCCTTTCAGAAAATAGTATTTTTCTTTTTTAATGATATAATAGAGTACATTTAAAATTCTAAATATTTTATCTATGAAGCGTTCACAATCCATCATTTCTTTCTTTTTAATAATTGGCTTGGTCTACTTAAGTTTTTACAGTTTAATGCCTCAAAATGGAACTCCAGCTTCCATTGCCGAAACAGAGTTTTCCACAGAAAGGGCTTTAATACCGCTTAAGGAAATTACAAAAGCGCCACATTATATCGGTACCGCAGAACACGCAAGAGTTCGAGAATATATTGTAGCACAATTAAAAGACTTGGGTTTAGAAACCGAAATACAAGAAGGATTTATAATGAATCCTAAATGGAAGAGTTTGGATAAATCGAAAAATATACTTGCAAAAATTAAAGGGTCTGGAAACGGTAAGTCTCTATTGCTATTATCTCATTACGATAGTGCTTTAACGCCTTCGTTTGGTGCGAGTGATGCAGGAAGTGGAGTGGTCACAATTTTAGAAACGATTCGTGCTTATAAAGCGAGTGGCAAGACCCCAAAAAACGATATTATAATTTTATTTACCGATGCCGAAGAAGTAGGATTGGACGGAGCTAGACTTTTTGTTGAAAATCATCCTTGGGCAAAAAATGTAGGGATTGCTTTAAATTTTGAAGCACGTGGGAGTGGAGGTCCAAGCAATATGATTGTGGAAACCAATGGCGGAAACAAAAATTTAATCAATGCTTTTATGGAAGCCGATGTTAAGTTTCCGGTGGCTTCCTCCTTAATGTATAGCATTTATAAAATGTTGCCCAACGATACAGATTCTACTGTTTTAAGAGAAGGCGGCGATATTGATGGTTTCTTTTTTGCGTTTATAGATGATCACTTTGATTACCATACTGCCAATGATAATTTTGAAAATCTAGATCGGAATACCTTACAGCATCAAGGGGAATATTTGCTTCCATTGGTTCATTATTTTTCGGATGCAGATCTTAGTTCTTTAAAATCTACCGAAGACCATGTATATATAAATGTGCCAGTTCTTAAAATGATTAGTTATCCGTTTGCATGGATCGTACCGATGTTAATTTTGGCAATTTTACTTTTTATTGTTTTAATCGTTTATGGATTAAACAAACGGGTGCTTTCCGGTAAAACGATGGCAAGAAGCTTCGTTCCTTTTTTATTAGCGATTGTTAGTTGTGGACTTATAGGTTTTTATGGCTGGAAATTGCTGTTAGTACTTTACCCACAATATTTAGAAATACAACACGGATTTACCTATAACGGACATACGTATATTTCATTTTTTGTACTAGCATCATTAGCCATCTTATTTGGGATTTATCATAAATATTCTAAAAACACCAATGTTGCAAGTTTGTTAATTGCACCACTAACTTTTTGGTTAATCATCAACGTATTGGTGGCTATTTATTTAAAAGGAGCAGCATTTTTTATTATCCCAGTTTTTCTAGGACTTCTTTCCTTATGGCTATTAATACGTCAAGAAAAACCCAACCTAATTTTAATGGTTGTCATTGGAGCCTTAGCCATTTTTATGTTTGCTCCTCTGGTACAATTTTTCCCTGTAGGTTTAGGATTAAAAATGTTGGTTTTAAGTTGTTTGTTTACCGCATTGCTTTTTGGTATTTTACTACCCGTTTTTGGATTTTATAAAATGAAAGGAGTTCTTTCTGCGGTGTTTATGCTCTTAGCGATCGTGTTTTTTATTAAGGCACATCTAGCAAGTGATTTTACTGCGGAAAGACAAAAACCTAATAGTTTGGTATACTATTACGATGCAGATACGGAAGCAACTTATTGGGCTACCTATGACAAAATGTTAGACGATTGGACCAAAGGATATTTAGGAGAAAATCCAGAAGAAGCATCAAAATTTATAACCTATACATCTGGAAGCAAATACAGTAGTGGTTATCTTTTTGCTGTGGAAGCTCCTGCTAAAAACATTCCTTTATTTGAAGCAGTATTAAATAGTGATACTATTGTAAATAACATTAAAAAGAGAACTTTTACGATCATTCCAAACCGAAATGTAAATCAAATAAGTTTATATGTTGAGGAAGGTATCGAGTTTGATTTCCTGTCTTTTAATGGTCAAAGTTTACCATTAAACAACAATGAAAATAGTGCTTCGCAAAAAATAAAGAGTAAAGAATTAGTCCGATATTATGTTTCAGATAAGGATAGTTTAGAAGTTTCTTATGAAGTTTCAAAAGATCAACAAGTTTCTTTTACGGTGATGGAATACTCGTACGATTTATTAGATCATCCTCAATTTACTATTAATAATAGAGCAGAAAATATGATGCCGAAACCATTTGTTGTTACTGATGCTGTTATTGTAAAGAAAAAGATTACTATTGATGAGTTGCCTCTAAAAGTAAAAGATTCAACCTCCACTATTATTTTACATTAGATCAAAAAAAAGCTCCTTAAGAAATTTCTTAAGGAGCTTTTTTATAAATTTTATGGATACTACCAAATACGAACACGTTCTTCTTCTGGTAAAAACATTCCGTCTCCTTCTTTAATATCAAACGCTTCGTAAAAAGCATCAATATTAATAAGAGGTTGAGTTGCTCTTACCATACCTGGAGAATGTGGATCTGTTTTAATACTATTTCTTAATTGCTCATCTCTAGTTAAGGTTCTCCAAACAGTAGCCCAACTCATAAAGAATCGTTGTTCTGCTGTAAAACCATCAACATCTTCAGGTCTTCCATTTTTTTCGTAAAGCAATTGCAAACCATCGTATGCTCCTAAAACTCCACCAAGATCTCCAATGTTTTCACCTAACGTAAATTTACCGTTGATATAAACACTATCTAATACTTCTATCTTACTGTATTGTGCTGCCAAAGCATCTCCTCTAGCAGTAAATTGTGTTAAGTCTTCGTCAGACCACCAATTTACAAGATTCCCATTGGCATCAAAACGAGCGCCACTATCATCAAATGCGTGAGAAATTTCATGACCAATTACGGCACCAATTCCGCCATAATTTACAGCGTCATCTGCTTTATAATCGTAAAAAGGAGGTTGTAAAATCGCAGCAGGAAATACAATTTCGTTATTTAATGGGTTAAAATATGCATTCACCGTTTGTGGTGACATTCCCCATTCTGTTTTATCTACAGGTTCTCCCATTTCAGATAAATTTTTAGCCAATGCCCATTTGTTAATTGCACTTATATTTTCAAAATAGGTATTACTCTCATTAACTTCCATCGTTGAGTAATCTTCCCATTTATCTGGATAACCAATTTTCACGGTAAATTTATCTAATTTTTCAATGGCTTTTATTTTGGTTTCATCACTCATCCAGTCTAATGCTTGAATACGAGTTTGATACGAAGCAATTACATTTGCAATCATTTCTTCTGCGTTTTCTTTTGCCGCTGGCGGAAATTTAGCATCCACATACAATTGACCCAATGCTTCTCCAACATTATTGTTAACTACAGATAATGCACGTTCGTTAGCAGGTCTCATTTCTTTAGCATCTCTTAAATACTTACTGTAAAATTCCCAGTTGGCTACTTCAATTTCTTCCGTTAAACGACTTGCGCTACTCACAAAAGTATCCCAACGCAATAGTGTTTTGATGTCATCGATTGTGTGTTCTGTTAAAAATGAATTTAAGGTAGTAATAAATTTAGGCTGCGTTACAATAAGGGTATCAACGTTTTGTTTCAGCTTTTTATCAGCCATCATTTTTTCTATATTCAATGATGGAATTAACAATTGTGTTTCTGAAATAGATTTTGGATTGTTAAAATTACGCACATCTCTACTTTGTACTTTATCCAATCGAGGTATTGCTAATTCCGTTTCCATTGCTAAAATTTTTCCTGCTGAAGTGTTAGCAGAACTTTCATCGTCTCCTAAAAATTGTAGCATTCTTGAAATGTGCTCCACATATTTTGCGCGAATTTCCACAGATTTGGTGTCCATTTCTAAATAATAATCTCGATCACCAAGACCAAGACCATTCTCAAAAATATAAGCAGCATTAATAGAACTGTCGTTTAGATCTGCAAAAGAAACAAAATCCATAAATGGAGAACTTACATTAGGAACCGTCATTAAAACAGTTTGAAGATCATCTAGATTTTCTATACCAGCAATAGCATCTAAAGCAGGTTGTAAAGGAGTTATTCCCGCAGCATTACGAGTATCGACATCTAGTTTTGAGTCGAATAAAAATAAAGCTTTCGCCTGATCGGTATTCGCATCGTAGTTACCGCTTTCCTTAGCTTTTGCTAAGATCTCCAGCACATCTTTATCGGTAGATTTTCGCAAAACTGAAAATCCTCCCCAGATTGTTCGATCCTCAGGGATTTTTGTGTTTTTCATCCAGTTTCCATTCACATAATTATAAAAATCATCTTTTGGATTTACGGAAGTGTCCATATTTTCCAGAATAATACCGTGTGGTAATTCGTCTGCTTTATTAGCTTCACCACAAGATGTTAGTAACACCGCAACAGAAGCGATTAAAGTTGAAAATTTAAGTACTGTTAATTTCATAATATAGTTTTTAAATGGATTTCAGGTTATTATTTTTTCTTTTGGTCTTCTAATTCGGCTTTATAAACAGAATCTAAAAATTGTTTTTGAAGTTTTAATTCTTGCTTTTCATTGTCGACTCTTTGTAAATCGATCGCATCTTTTTCAAATTTATCATTAATCTGAAAGAATAAATTTTTCACTGAAATATTCAATTCCTTAAAATAATCTTGAAGCCTTACAGAATCAAAATGAGCTTTATTTACTTCTTGATTTAATAGTTGAGTTCGCGTTTTTACTACAATTACTCTTGAGAAAATTAAAGGAGTATTTAAGGTATCAGGTATTTTTTTTATTAGAGAATCGATATGAGAAACCATAAGAATCGACTTAGTTTGAATGGCTTCCATATTATTACCGTTAATGGTTTTTGCTTGTTCTTCAAAATCTTCAAAAGCTCCCCAATGGATTACTTCTGCTCTTGCACTTACTGAGATTGGTGGAAATTTGAAATCAGTATTGCCATAAATACTTGAATTTATTTTTTGAGGAATCACTTTTTGTATTGATTCTTCTGGAGTGTTTCCGCAAGAAAATACAATTAAACTTACTATAAAATATATAATAATTTTCATTTGACAAAAGTGTATAGCCACAAATATACAAGTTCTACGGACATATTAAAGTTAATTTTAAGTGAATGTAAAAGAGGAGAATATCCGTATATTTACGCAACAAAAAAAAATAAAACCTTGAAGAAAAGAATACTTATCATAGGAGCATCAGGTCAATTAGGAACCGATCTAACATTGCAATTGAGAAAGAAATATGGAGACCATAAAGTAGTCGCTACAGATATTAGAGAAGATGATGGAACCTTAAGTAAAGAGGGTCCTTTTGAAGTCTTAGACGCTATGGATTATGAAGCCATTGAAGATGTAGTTATTAGGTATGAAATTACAGATGTTTATTTATTAGCAGCAATGTTATCTGCAACTGCCGAAAAGTTCCCGATGCGTGCATGGAATCTAAATATGAATTCGTTATTTAATGTTTTAAACCTTGCCAAGGATCGGAAAATAAAGAAAGTATTTTGGCCTTCAAGTATTGCAGTATTTGGCCCCACTACACCAAAACAAAATACCCCACAAAAAACAATAATGGAACCTTCAACGGTTTACGGAATTAGCAAACAAGCTGGTGAAAGATGGTGTGAATATTACCATCATAAATATGGAGTAGATGTTCGCAGTATCCGATATCCTGGTTTAATAAGTTATACAGCTGCACCTGGTGGAGGAACCACAGATTATGCGGTAGATATTTACCATAAAGCCGTAAAGCATAGCAAGTATATTTGTTTTTTAGATGAGCAAACCACATTGCCTATGATGTATATTGATGATGCCATAAGAGCGACACTAACTATAATGGATGCTCCTAAGAAGTCGATTAAAGTAAGAAGTTCATATAATCTATCAGGCTTAAGTTTTAATCCAATTGAGATTTCTGAAAGTATTAAAAAACAAATTCCAAGTTTCGAAATATCTTATAAACCAGATTTCAGACAAAAAATCGCGGATTCTTGGCCACAAAGTATAGATGATACTGATGCTAAAAATGATTGGGGTTGGAAAAACAATACTTCATTAGAAGAAATGACTGCTATAATGCTTGAAAATTTATCGGATTAAAAAACATATCGATTAACCTCTAATATTAATAGCAATGAAACTAATAAATGGATTAAAATATTTAGGAAAAGGATTTTTATTTTTTTTATTTTTATTAATTGTTACAACTAGTGTTTTTTCTCAAGAGTCAGCAACTACTAATGCTGATAGTATTAAAGTTAAAGAAGAAGTAATTGCAGTTGAAAACATTTCTTCAGAAACTGAAAAATTAGGTGAACTTATTTTAAGGCTAAGAAAAACGTTAAAGCCTAGTAGAAATATTAGTGAAATAGACTCGATTTTGAAGGGCGTTTCAGAAGAAATAACTTTGAGAAGAGATTCGGTTTTATCTAATGTAAAAGAAACAAGATTAAGAAATTTAAAAGTTTATAAGGTTGAGTGGAATAATTATAAAACCACATTAAATCAATATCAAGAGTCCATTAAATCTAGAACAGAATTTATAAGTGGTATTTCTAACGATTTATATGAAGCAATAAATAAATGGGAACTAACAAAGAGAACGCTTTCTCAAAATAGTAATTCAAAAGACCTAATATTAGGTTTGGACCAGTCAATTTCTACGTTAGAGGAAATGGTGGAAATCGCTCAAGAGAGAATGGATGCTGTTTATTCTGTTCAGAAAACATTAGTAGATTTATTTTTTACCGTCAATGAAGTTATTTCAGAAATTGACAGGGCGCAAATTCAAATTAAAAAAAATTATTTTGAATTTGATAGCCAACCTATCTGGGTGTCAAATAAAGTTGGAAAAGATTCTACTTCAGTAATCTCAGTTAGTAATACTCAACTTATAATTTCGGGCTTAAAAGAGAATAAAAAACAATTGGAAGAATTCTTTTCTTTAAACATTAAAGAGGCAGTGTTTCAAGGAGTTTTTATACTTCTTCTTCTACTATTTATGTTTAGAATTAATAATAAATGGAACAATGATTTATTAGGAAAAAATTCCGCTATAGAGGATCAAGCAAAAACTATTTTAACACACCCAATTTCTTCTTCCTTAGTTGTTGGAGTTTTTATTTCTATTTTTTTTTATGATGCTATTATACCTGCTTTAGTAGAATTTCAAATATTTATTGTTTTGTTTAGTACGATTATTTTATTGCCAAAGCTTACGGTTTTAAAATTTCGAGGATTTTTAATTATATTATTCTTGGCTTATTTAATACAAACTTTTGAATCTTATATAGGAAAAGAAGCATCCTTATATCGGTGGTTAATGATGTTTAATTCTTTGATTTTGATTTTTGCTTTTAATTATGGAATAAGAAAAATTAAGGACAATCCAGAGAAGTTTTTACAAATTAGAAATACATTTAAAAAAGTTGGTTCTTTTTATGTATTCCTTCTAGTAGTTTCTATACTCACTAACAGTATAGGGATGGTAAATTTAGCTAAGTTTTTAAATGTTGGGATTATTGCATCCACTATTTTAGGTATGGCTGTTTACCTTTCCGTAAAGATTATTATAAGCTTAGTGATTATATTTTTTAAAATTAAAAAAGAGTATAGCCTTCAAGCTTTAACTAATTTGATTGGTATTACTGAAAAAAGAATACAGCCAATCCTTAATTGGTCTGGTATGATTGTTTGGTTATTATTAACCTTAAAAGGGTTTGGGATACTGGATTTTATGGTTAACAAGCTTAATGAATTAATGCTCCTAGAGTGGGAGGTAGGTGAAATGACTATTTCTTTCGGTGGAATTTTATCATTTATCGGCATATTAATTATGACGCTTATTGTCGCGAAATTTATTGCAATTATTTTTAGAGATGATTGGATGATTAAAGCTTTTCCTAAAGGAACTACTCCTGCTATTTCACTTATGTTAAGAATTATATTAGTGAGTATAGGTGTATATGTAGGGTCGTCTGCAGCAGGTATAGACTTAAGTAAATTAGGCTTTATTATTGGAGCTTTAGGTGTTGGTATTGGTTTTGGAATGCAAAATATAGTATTAAATTTTATTTCAGGATTAATTTTGGCTTTCGAAAGACCCATTAATATTGGAGATACTATTGAAATAGATCAAGAATTTGGTGTGGTTACCAATATTGGAATTAGATCGAGTAATATTAAATCTTATTCAGGACACGAATCAATCATTCCTAATGGGGATTTAATATCTAAAAAAGTTAATAACCATACCTTGTCAAATAGAGATCGAAGAAGTAAGATTGATATGAAAACGGCTTCCAATGTAGAGCCAGAAAGTATTATTGAACTTTTTAATTCTATTGCTTTAGCTCATCCAAAAATATTTAAAGAGCCAGCTCCTCAAACTTATTTTTATGGGTATGATCCTGAAGGTAATTTGAGTTTTTCATTAATCTATTGGTCTACTTTCTCCGACACTTTAGGTGTTAATAGCGAAATTGCTTTGAGTATTTATGCTAAGCTTAAAGAAAATAATATGCAAGCGCCAATACCAATGAGAAGAATTATAAAAGAATAACAATTTTAAAAATAGTATAAAAAAAACCTATGTTTAAAACATAGGTTTTTTTTAATTAGATGGTTTAAAACCAAGGTCGTTTACCAACTTGGTAGGTATTGTAAAATTCTTCATCACTTTTTGTTAGGTAAATAATACCTTCTATTAACCCTACAATTCCAGCAGCACCACAAGTTACAAATGTGATTACTATCTGAATGATTCCTTCTTTAGTATAACCCAAAATAAATTTATGTATTCCTAACGATCCCAATAAAATAGCTAAAATACCAGCGATTACTTTTTTGTTTTCGCCATTAGCAGTTACATCATTCCAGCTTTCTTTAAACTCATTTGCAGTTTCTTTAGCCTCTTCTTCAAATGATTTGTTGTTTTCTTCGCTCATTGTTAGTTGATTTTTTTAATTTGTTTTGTAAAAGTAATAAATATTATAAAAAAGCACTATCAATTGGTTCCCAAAGTTCAATTTTATTGCCTTCATTATCTAAAATCCAACCAAATTTCCCATAATCATATTCTTCCATTTTCCCAACAACAGTAACACCTTCTTTCTTTAAAACCTTTAATAATTCCACTAAATTTTCAACCCTAAAATTCATCATGAATTCTTTCTTACTAGGCTCAAAATAGTCGGTGTCTTTTTTAAATGGACTCCATTGAGTAGAACATTTGTTGCCATCTTCATCCTTCCACCAAAAAGTACAGCCATAATCATCGGTATTTAATCCCAAATGATTTTTATACCAGTCCTTTGCCTTTTTTGGGTCTTCTGTTTTAAAAAAGAAACCTCCTAATCCAGTTACTCGTTTCATACTATTAGGTTTTAAATTATTTAAATTTACTCACTATTTTGTCTACAATTACTTGGGCTAATTTCTCTTTGCTTTCTACTGTCCATCCTGCTACATGAGGACTCAAAATCACACGGTCCATACTTAATAATTCGGAAAGTGATTTTGGAATTTCATTAGAAAATAACGATTCAAACGAACTTTTTTCAAATTCTAAAACATCCAAACCAGCTCCTAATACTTTTCCGGTTTTTAAAGCTGAAACCAAATCTGAAGTAACCACACTTTTTCCTCTAGCTGTATTTAATAACCAAAATGATTTTGAAAATTGATTGATAAAATCGGTGTTTACCATCCTATTAGTTAAGGGTGTCCAGGGAGTATGTAGGCTTACAACATCCACTTCTTTTTGAAACGTTTTTAATGAAACTTGAGTCGCATTTTCATCACCAACATATTCCTTAATATCAAAACAAATTACCTTGCAATCAAAACCTTTTAGTTTTTTTGAAAAAGCCTTACCCATATTCCCATACCCAATAATACCAACGGTTTTTCCATCCAATTCGATTCCTCTATTTTCTTCTCGATGCCACAACCCTTTTCTAACTTCAAGATCTGCTTTGTTAAGTTTATTAAATAAGGAAAGAAGCATCCCTAAAGCATGTTCGCTAACAGCATTGCGATTTCCTTCAGGTGCAGATATTAACGTAATTCCTTTAGATTCCGCATAAGGAATATTGATGCTTTCTAATCCAGCACCTACTCGCGCAATAAATTTTAAATTGGTTGCAGCATCTATAAAAGTTGAATCGCATTTAAATCTACTTCTTATAACGATTCCGCCATATTCTGAAATGATTTGTTCAATTTCAGATTTAGAGGAAGTGTAATCTTCTTCATTTTTAAATCCAGCATCTGATAACTGATTAATGAGTAATGGATGATTTTTATCTAAATGAAGAATTTTCACGATTTAAATTTTTGGATAATTACTAATAGTGTTTTCGTGTTTAATATTACCTGTATGAGCGGTGCTCAATTTTTCAAATAATAACACGTGAACTTCTTCTCCGTTTTTTGTGATTGGACAATGTTCCACTCCTTTTGGGATTACTATAATTTCTCCTTCATTCACTATTTCAATGCGATCTCTAAAATGCATTTCCAAAGTGCCTTTTATAACTTGAAATAATTCGTCTTCTTTTTCGTGTTGATGCCAAACAAATTCACCTTTAATTTTTGCTAAAAGCACTTGCATATCGTCTACGATTGCAATTTGATGAGGATGCCAGTTCTTGCTAAATTTCGAGAACTTTTCTTTAATATTTATAGAATTCACAGTCTTATAAATTAGTCAAACAAGGTACTAATTTCTTCTGTTATTTTAGTTGGACGGAGCGTTTTTCCATTTAATAAGCACCAAGTAGTTTTTGCTTCGACGATTATTTTTTGATCACTTAATCTAACAATTTTATAATGGCGTTCACTTTTAACACCTTCGTTTTTAGCGATCCAAGTAGTTAGTTGTAATTTATCACCTTCAAAAGAAGCTGCTTTGTAATTAATGGTGTGATTAATCACGTACCACACATAATTATCTTGAAAATCTTTAGGCGCAGCATCATTCCAATGTTTTTCGGCAGCATCTACGCACCATTGCAAATAAATAAGATTATTTACATGATTTCTTTCATCTATTGCAGATGACGTAACTATAAATGTTTTGGAATAGGTTTTCATTTAAAAACCAAGAATAAGTTTTGCGATATAAAAGAACAGAAAAATACCAAAAATATCATTACTAGTAGTAATAAAAGGGCCAGTTGCAATTGCAGGATCAATTCCTTTGCGATCTAAAATAATCGGCACAAAAGTTCCTATAAGTGCAGCCATTATAATTACAATTAACAAAGAAATAGCAATGGTGATACTTACAATAAATTCTTGACCAACAATAACTCCAAAAAGGATCACTAATAATCCTAATATGGTTCCGTTAATTAATGCCAATCCTACTTCTTTTAATAATCGATGAAATAAACTTCCTTTAACCACATCGTTAGCTAAACCTTGTACAATAATTGCACTAGATTGAACACCCACATTGCCCGCCATTGCTGCTATTAATGGTGTAAAGAAAAATAATATTGGGTAATACGATAATGCTTCTTCAAATCCTTGTAAAATATAAACACTTCCTAATCCTCCAAATAACCCTAAAATTAACCAAGGTAATCTTGCTTTGGTTAATTCTAAAATACTATCATCAGCTTCAACATCTTTTGATATACCCGCTGCCATTTGATAATCTTTTTCAGCTTCATCTTTTATAAAATCTACAATGTCATCAATGGTAATTCTACCAACTAATACGTCATTTTCATCTACAACAGGAATAGCTTCTAGATCATATTTATGCATAATTCTAGCTACTTCTTCATCTTCTGTGTCAACGGTTACATAATCTACTTTCGGAATATAAACTTCACTAATATGTGTTTTAGCAGACGCGGTTAAAAGGTCTTTTAAGGAAAGACGTCCTTTTAATTTTCCGTCTTTATCGGTAACATAAATAGAATGAACACGAGTTACATTTTCGGCTTGTCTACGCATTTCTCTAACACAACCAGCAACGGTCCATGTTTCTTTTACCTGAACCAACTCTTTTGCCATTAAGGCTCCAGCAGTATCCTTCCCATAGGCCAAAAGCTCAACAATATCGGAAGCGTGCTCTTCATCTATAATTTTATCAATTACCTTTTTCTGAATGTGATCATCAAGTTCTGATACCAAATCGGCAGCATCATCGGTGTCCATTTCTTCAACTTCTCTAGCAATTTCTTTAGGAGAAAGTCGGCTTAGAATTTTTTCTCTATCATCTTCATCTAACTCCAATAGTGCTTCAGAAGTAATTTCACTTTCTAAAGAGTTAACTAGGTAAGTAGCTTCATCAGAATTTAACTCTTCTAACAACTCGGCTATATCGGCAAAATGAAGGTCGTGTAACAAATTTCTCAATGCATTGCCATCTTTTTTAGCAATGAGTTGGGTTACTTTTTCAATAAAATCATTTGTTAGTTGAAATTGCATCTTTCTCTAATTTTTGAGTGAGCTTTATAAATTCTGAAACCGAAAGTTGCTCGGGTCGTTGCCCAAAGATAATATCTTCTTTTAATTTATCGGAAAGATTAAAGACTTTTAAACTATTTCGCAATGTTTTTCTTCGTTGTTGAAAAGCAGTTTTTACTACTCTAAATAACATTTTTTCATCACAAGGAAGTGAATAATCTTCTTTTCTTGTTAAGCGAAGTACTCCACTTTCTACCTTTGGAGGAGGATTGAAAACAGTAGGAGGGACTGTAAATAAATATTCTGCATCGTAAAAAGCTTGAACTAAAACCGACATAATTCCGTAGACTTTACTTCCTTCTTTTTCGCAAATACGTTTTGCTACTTCCTTTTGAAACATCCCAGTAAATTCTGGAATTTGATCTCGCCATTCTAAAGTTCTAAATACGATTTGTGTAGATATATTATAAGGAAAGTTACCAGTGATGGCATAGGGTTCTCCATTGAAAAAGTTTTCTAAATCAAATTTTAAAAAATCAGCAGGAATTACTTTGAGATTTTCGTTTTTAAAATGTTCATTTAGGTAAATTACAGATTCTGGATCTAGTTCCATGGCGATAATTTCCAGATCTTTCTCTACAAGATATTTGGTGAGCACTCCCATACCGGGTCCAATTTCTAATACATTTTTATAATTGCCTTCAGTTAAAGTGTCTGCAATTTTTTTTGCAATAGTTTCGTCTTTAAGAAAATGTTGACCTAAGTATTTTTTTGCTTTTACAGACATTTTTAATGGTGTGTTACACTATATTCATCTATTATTTCTAGTTCCGTTCTAAAGGCTAGCATTTTATCTGCAAACTTTAATAAACCATCTTGTTTTAGTTTATCTGCATCATTTTTATAATAACTATCTAAAGCTTCGCGAGATTTTGCTCTGTATTGTACCGCATACGTAGTGCCTCCCATTTCTTCTTCAACCAGTACTTTGGTAAGTTTTGCATCTGTAAATTTCCCAGTTGCTAAAACCAGAGGGATATGATTTTTAATCCAAATCAACCATTCGTCATGGATACTTTTTTCAATATTTACAGTAACATTATATATGATCATCTTTATTCTATTTCGTCACCTCGAAGCATCCTATATTTTTTTCTTGCTTCTACAAAGTAGATACTATCTTCAAAGTTGAAGATTATTAACTCATAGTATTCTTTTGCTTTTTGAGGTTGGTTAAGTTTTGTTTCGTAAAGTTTTGCCAAACGATAATGTGCATCATCGGCTAATATATCTTCATTATAAAATTGAATTAAGGTAAGGTAACTTGCTTCTGCTTTTTCAAATTCACCTTTGAGTTCGTATAATTTACCAAGCTTTAATAAAGCTTCATCTTCAATTTTTTCACCTTTATGATGCACTAATAAATTATTTAAAACTGAAATTGCTTCCGTTTCTTTTTTCTGAAATGTTAAGAGATCAGCTCGAGCAAATTGGTTTAAGGCAGTTTGAGTAGAGTCTTCTAAAGTATTGTCCTTTATCAGTAAACTCAGTTGCATGGCATCGTTGGCAATTAATTGTGTTGCCGATTTTTTCAGCACATCTAATTGTACTTGTGCCCAAGTAAAATCGCCTTTAAAGTAACTTGTTTTTGCGACTTTAAAACGCGCTTCTTGTGCAATTAAATCACCTTTTACTTCATTCTGAATTTGTGAATAATAAATCAATGCCTGATTAAATTTCTCGTCAAACACTAAAATATCTGCTAAGAGCATTTTTATTTTTGCTTCTTGGTATCGAGTTAAAGGCTCTTTAGAAAAAGATTTTAAATTTGAAACAGCAAGGTCTTTTTTGTTGTTTTGAAAAGCTAAAAAATAATTATAGTCTAATTGAAGCTGATACGTTTCTTTTCCGCTGCCAAATTCATTAAATAAATCTTCATAGCTTTTTTCAATTTTTGGATATTCTTTTTTGGAAGCAGTTTTTAATTTAATCTTCATTAAATGTTGATGTCCTGCAATTTCCTCTTGAGGTGTTGAAGCGTTTTCGATTAAAAAATTTACGATTAATATGGCATTTTCATAATCCTCATCATTGGTAGCGAAATAGGCAATTTCTCCTATTCCAGACATATCGTTGTCTCCCATACGTTTGTAAATCGCTTTTTCTTGAGTAAATGCTTTTTTATATTCCTTTTGTTGAATAAACAACCAGCTTAATAATTCATTATATAAAACATCGGGTTGCTTTTGTAATTTTTGAAGTAATGTTTTACGAAGTAAAATATTTGCTTCTTCTGTAGGGTCTTCAGTGATATAAAGGCTGAAATTTTGTTGGGCAATCCCTTGATAAGAACGATTTTTTTTAATTAACGTTAGATAGCTACCAAACATTTTTTCAAGGTTGCCTTGTTCCCCGTAAAGGCGTGCTAATTGGTAACTGTAATCGGATTCTGGAAAAGCTTCCATAGCGGTTACATAGGTTTCGATAGCCTGATCTAAAAGACTATATCTTTCAAACGACTCGCCAATACTTCTTCCATAATTAAACCGTTCACTTTCTTTTACAAAAAGAATTGCTTTATCATAATTAATGGTTGCTAGTGAGTCATTTTCTTGCAGCGAATAGTTATACCCTAATTCTACATAGAGTTGCGGGATCACCCTTTTATTATTTAGCCGATCGATTAAAAGTTTTTCTGCTTCTTTAAAATCTTCTAATTGTTGGTGAGAAGCTACAATGGCTTTAAAAAAATTAAAGTTTTTGTTTTTTTTATAAAGCTTGGTATAAAGCGTAAGTGCTTTTTCGTATTCTCCTTGTTCAAAATAGTTTTTTGCTAACAAATCATTTTGAGCATTAACAACAGTTAACGACAGGAAAAATAAAATGAAAACAATTTTGTGCATGGGTTAAAGATAGGGAATAGATTTCTTAATAAAATGTCAAAACCTTTAGTTTATTTGTTAATTGGAACTCCTTCTAATTGTCCCCATTCGGTCCATGAACCGTCATATAAAAAGTGATTATTTTCTAAAATTATTTCGGAAGCTATAATTAAAATACAAGCGGTTAATCCAGATCCACAAGTGAATATTTTTGGTTGTTGGTCTATCTTCAGTTTTTTGAAAATTGCAGAAATTTCGCCTGGCGGAAGAAATTTACCGTCTTTTAACACCTCTAAAAATGGCAAGTTTACAGAATTTGGAATGTGACCAGATTTTAAATTTTCTCTAGTTTCTAGAACCAGTCCACAAAACCGTCCATTAGATCGAGCATCTATTACCACCGCATCTTTTGATGTTATGTTTTCTAAAATTTGAGAAGCTGTTTTCTGAAAATTTGAATTAAATAGTGCTTTAAAATTTCCTTCAGGTCGTTCTTGTGTTTGAATGGATTCGGTAGGATAGTTTAGGTTTTTCCATGCTGGAAGCCCACCATCTAAAACGGCAATACTTTTATGCCCCATACTTTTAAACATCCACCAAACTCTAGGGCTGGCATAAATGCCTATATTATCATAAACTACAATCGTACTTTTGTTATTGACACCAAGTTTCCTGCATGCCAAAGCAAATGCTTCAGGATTTGGCAATGTATTTGGTAGCGGATTTTCAAGATCAGAGAAACTTCCTTTTAAATCAAAAAAACGAGCTCCTTTAATTTGGATTCCAGGAAATTGAACTTCAATATTAGCCACATTACTTTCTAAACTAACATCTAAAATCACAAGATTGGGCGCGTTTAAATTTTCAGAAAGCCAATTAATAGAGACTAATGGATTCAAATAAAGAGTGTTTAATTAATAATGTCAAAGCCACAATATGGCACTAATACTTCCGGTATTTTAATTCCTTCTGGGGTTTGGTAATTTTCCAAAATTCCTGCTAGTACTCTTGGTAAAGCTAAAGAACTTCCATTAAGTGTATGAACTAATTTATTTTTACCGTCCTCATCTTTGTAACGTAATTTTAATCGATTTGCTTGAAATGCTTCAAAATTTGAAACCGATGAAATTTCTAACCAACGATCTTGTGCGGTAGAAAACACTTCAAAATCATAGGTTAAAGCCGCAGTAAATCCTAAATCTCCACCGCATAACCTAAGGATACGATACGGTAATTTTAATTCTCGTAGGATGTCTTTAATGTGGGTTACCATTCCGGTAAGAGCGATATAAGAGTTTTTAGGTTTTTCAACTCTAACGATTTCAACTTTATCGAATTGATGTAATCTATTTAAACCTCTAACGTGAGCTCCGTAACTTCCAGCTTCTCTTCTAAAACAAGGGGTGTATGCAGTACATAAAATTGGTAATTCTGAATGCGTTCTTAAATCTCCACGGAATAAATTAGTAACAGGAACTTCTGCAGTAGGGATTAAGTATAAATCGTCTATTGTTGAATGATACATTTGGCCTTCTTTATCTGGTAATTGACCAGTACCAAGCGCTGAAGCTTCATTTACTAGATGTGGTACTTGATATTCTGTATAACCAGCGTCTGTGTTTTTATCTAAAAAATAAGCGATTAAAGCACGTTGAAGTCGAGCACCTTTTCCTTTATAAACTGGAAATCCAGCACCCGTAATTTTTACACCAAGCTCAAAATCTATGATATCGTATTTTTTTGCCAATTCCCAATGAGGCAATGCACCTTCAGAAAGTTTTGGAATTTCACCTTCAATAAAAACCTCTTGATTGTCATTTTCATCGGTTCCAGCTGGTACCAATTCATTTGGAATGTTAGGGATGGTAAAAAGTAATTGCTGAAGTTTTTCTTCCGCATTATTTAGTGTTTCTGTAAGTTGTTTTGAAACTTCTTTTAATTGGGTAGTTTTTTCTTTTAAAAGATTTGCCTTTTGAGGTTCCCCATTTTTAAAAAGAATTCCAATTTCTTTAGAAAATGTATTGGATTCCGATAACGTTTCGTCAAGTTTCGCCTGAGTTGCTTTACGTAACTCATCGGTTTTTAAAACTTCTTCAAAGATAGTTGTAGCATCAAAACCTCTTTTGGTAAGGGCTTGAATAAATTTTTCTTTGTTTTCGCGTATTTCGTTTACTTGTAACATTTTCTTAAAACTTTTGAGCGTGCAATTTAGGAAAAAAGAGGGGTTTATTAGGAGATTTTTTACTGGTTATTTTTTATGATAATCTTCAGGCGAAGACAATAACCAATTACTGTGTTTAAATGGATCCCATTCTTGACTACTAATATCAACTTTTGAATCGGTAAAAGGATGAAATGGACCGCCATTTATACTGACTTTTGAATTCATATAAATAGCAACATCGTTTCCTTTTTTAGTTTCAATTGCTTTAATCTTTTGTGCTAATTGCCACATTAAATCTGGTTTTGTAGCTACCGATCGACTTTGTTTAGAGGACAGCAATGCTCTATAATCAAACACCTTGTTTTCTCCTGTTTTTTTATCTTCAACCCTTACCGTTAAAGTGCCGCTTTTGGTACGTAACATCATTCTCCAACTCATTCGGTGCCCTTCTTCCGTCCAAAGCACATCACCTGGAATTACCCAATGGCGAAGCGGCAACCCTATTTGGAATATAAAATAAATAGAAAATATACCGATCAGTATGTTATTGTATTTAGGGATTGTGATTTTGTCTTCATTGTATATTTCATTTTTAAGTTTGAATCTTTTCTGAATGGTTTCCGAAGTAAAGAAAAATAATGCAAAAGCAATTGACATATACGGGAAGATGCCTACTTGAAAAACAATGGAGTTAAATAAATGAAAAAAGAGTGAAAGGTAAAAGCCAAGTAACCTTGTACTTTTCCATAATAACATAGGGATAATGAGTAGATCGAAAAATATTCCGACGTAGGCAATCATATAATGTGTCCAATTTTGTTGTAATAATTCTCCAATTAAGAAATAATTATTTTTGGACCTCAGTATCTCACTAGGTGCGGTTCCGTTTAGCCAATCGGGATACCATTTCGCAACAGATCCATACATAAATACGATGCCAACTTGTACTATCAATGTCCATTTAACCCATTGAGGCATGGAGAGTGTCTTAAAAGAAGGATTAAATTTGGCGTCTAGAGAATAACGTTTATTGGCAGGTAAAAAAGCCATGATCCAACAAAGTAAAACCATTAAGTAATAATGATTGTTATAGGATGTTTTTTGCATTAAATAAACGGTGGTCCATAATAGCGCATAGGAGAACATCACTAATCGATATTTATAACCCAACATCACGAAAATTCCGAAGACTCCCATAAGTGCGAAATAAAAATACATTCCTTCGCCTACAAAGATTTGTAAAAAATCGAAGCCAATAAAACTAAAGGTAAAATCGGTTGCTACAAAAACACGTTGTACCCAACCTGTAGCAATTGCTCCAAATGCTTCCAAACTAATTAACAATCCAAAAATAACCCTAAAGAGGCTTAAACCTGTATTATCAATTTGTTTGAAGAGGAATTTATTCATTAATTTTTAGATATTCTCGCGCGAATAGTTCGTCTTCTTTAATTGCAATTTTTAGTGCTTCTTTAGAGTCAAATGTTTTTTCTTCTCTAATTCTTTTTATAAAATTTAACTGAATATCCTGATCGTATAAATTGTTTTTATAATCTAAGAAATAAGTTTCAATTGTTTTATGAATTCCACCAACAGTAGGGTTAGTGCCAATATTGGTAAGGCCAAAAACCTTTTTTTCGGCAATAATAGATGTTACTAAATAAACACCATTTTTTGGAATGAGTTTATAATCTTCCTTAATTTTAAGGTTTGCTGTTGGAAACGCTAACGTTTTTCCAATTCCTTTTCCCTTAACTATTTTTCCTGAAAGCATAAATGGATATCCAAGATATTGATTGGCGGTTTGCACATCGCCTTCCTCTAATGCTTTTCGGATTTTTGTTGAACTAATAGACACATTCTCTAATTGTTGAGCGGTAATTTCAACAACTTCAAAATCATACGTTTTTCCAAATTCTCTTAAATCTTTAATAGTGGCAGTTCTATTTCTTCCAAATTGATGATCGTACCCAATTATTATTTTTTTAATATGTAATTGATTCACCAAAATGTCTCTTACAAACTCTAAAGCTGTTAACCGTGAGAACTCTTTTGTGAAAGGATGAATGATTAAATTTGAAACTCCTGTTTGTTCAATAATTTCGGAGCGTTCCTTTATGATATTGATTAATTTTACGGATGAATCTTTTTGTAAAACCATTCTTGGATGCGGGAAGAATGTGAGTAAAACGGATTCTAGATGGTCATTATTAGCAGCATTTACTAATTGAGTTATAATTGCTTTATGTCCTAAATGTACGCCATCAAAAGTGCCTATAGTTACTACAGAAGGATTCTTTTTTTTATAGGAAGCTAAAGATTTATATACGTCCATATTATTTTCCGTTAAAGGAATTCATAGTATTTGTTATTCCTGCTAAACCAAAGGATTTAATAGCTTCAGTTGCTTTTTCTAATCGTTCAGGTAATAGTTTTTGTTCTTCACCAATCCATTCCCCTAATACATAATCTACTTGTTTTCCTTGTGAAAAGGTATCTCCAATTCCAAACCTAAATCGGTTGTATTTGGTTGTGTTTAAAACATGTTGAGTATCCTTTAAACCGTTATGGCCTCCATCGCTACCTTTTGTTTTTATTCTAAAAGATCCAAAATCTAAATTTAAATCATCTGTAACAACCAATAAATTCTCTAAAGGTATATTTTCTTTTTCTAACCAATATCTAATGGCTTTACCACTTAGATTCATGAAGGTACTAGGTTTTAATAGTAAAAACGTTCTGCCTTTTAACTTGTATACAGTTACATCACCTAGTTTCTTACTATCAAAAGTAAGTTCTTCTTTTTCAGCTAAAAAATCTAGAATTTTAAAACCAATATTATGTCTGGTGTTTGCGTATTTAGGGCCAATGTTGCCTAAACCCACAATGAGATATTTTTTCATAGGCGTACCATCAGTTAGATTTCTGTTGGAATTAATTGTAAAGAGTTTTCTAAATATTGAAAACATATGATAATTAAACTTTCGTAAAAATAAAAAAAGCATCCCAAATAAATGGGATGCTTCTTAAGTATATTTTTTTGAAAGATTTTATTCTTCAGTAGCAGCTCCTTCTTCACCTTCAGCTCCTTCTTCACCTTCTGTTCCTTCTTCACCTTCTTCGTCAGTTTCTTCATCTTCAACAGCAACACGAGAAGTTCTAATTTGACAAACAACTCTACTTTCTTCTTGAAGAATCGTATAGTTGTCACCAGTTAAATCTGCAACCGTCATAATTGCTCCAATTTTCATTTCAGAAATATCAGCATTTAAAAAATCAGGAAGATTTTTAGGTAATGCTTTTACTCTTAACGATCGGTTTACAATACGTAAAACCCCACCATTTTTCACACCAGGAGCACTTCCTGTAATACGAACAGGAATTTCCATACTTACTTCTTTATCATCAAAGATTTGGTAAAAATCGATGTGTAAGATATTGTCTGTTACTGGGTGAAATTGTATATCTTGTAAGATAGCTTCAATTTTTGAACCATCTTTTAAAGCAATTACTACTGTGTGTACATCTGGAGTGTAGACTAAGTTTTTAAATGCCATAATTTCTGCTGAAAAGTGAATAGCCTTATCTCCTCCGTATACTACGCAAGGAACCTGACCAGCATTACGTAGAGCTTTAGTAGCTACTTTACCTACGCTTTCTCTTTGAGATCCGTTGATTGTAATTGATTTCATTTTTTTGTTTTATGTTTTAAATTAAATCGCCCACCTTTTGGTGAAAGCGGGTGCAAAGATGCGCTTTTTTCTGAATAGAGAAAAGAAAATAGTTCTCTTTTTTATAACTCAGATTTTAAAATAAAAAATCTATTTCATAATCTGAGCTTAATCTATACTAACTGGTTTTCTGAAGGTTACATCAAGAAATTTGTACTAATCGATTTGTTGGAGCTTACACTCAACATTACTTCAGCAAATAGCTCTGCACAACTTAATATTCTTACTTTAGGGCTATTCTGTTTTGAAGGAATAGAATCGGTAACAATTAACTCTTCTAATTTAGAGTCTTCAATTTTTTCGTAAGCATTACCCGATAATATAGCATGAGTACAAACAGCTCTTACACTTAATGCGCCTCTTTCTATCATTAAATCGGCTGCTTTTGTTAGTGTTCCCGCAGTGTCGACCATGTCGTCCACTAATACTACATTTTTCCCTTCCACATTTCCAATAAGCTCCATATGTGAAATTATGTTTGCTTTTTCACGTTGCTTATAGCAAATTACTACATCGCTTTTTAAGAATTTTGAATAGGCATAAGCACGTTTTGATCCTCCCATATCTGGAGAAGCAATCGTTAAGTTATCTAGATTTAAAGACCTTAAATAAGGTAAGAAGATCGTTGAAGCAAAAAGATGATCAACAGGTTTTTCGAAAAAACCTTGAATTTGATCTGCGTGTAAATCCATTGTGATTATTCTGGTTGCTCCAGCTGTTTCAAGCATTTTAGCAACTAATTTAGCAGCAATTGGTACACGAGGTTTGTCTTTTCTGTCTTGCCTTGCCCAACCAAAATAAGGTAAAACTGCAGCAATATGTTTTGCTGAAGAACGCTTTGCAGCATCCAACATCAATAACATTTCCATTAAATTATCACTATTAGGATGCGTAGATCCCACAATAAAAACTCTACTTCCTCTAATCGATTCTTCAAATGATGGTTGAAATTCACCATCACTATAAGTAGAGGTAATTACGTTCCCTAGAGGTATTCCGTAATGTTTTGCGATACTTTCGGCAAGTTCTTTACTTTGTTTACAGGCAAAAATTTTAGATTCAGGAGTATGGATGTCCATTTTAATTAGGATTTGTTTGTTGTTGGCAAATGTAAAATGAATCCTTATAAGTATCCAAAAAATGAACAGATTAATTATTAATATTTATTAATTAAATGTTTATTTTTGCCACCTACTTGCTCAAGTGGTGGAATTGGTAGACACGTTGGATTCAAAATCCAATGCTTTACGGCGTGCGGGTTCGATTCCCGCCTTGAGTACTAAGTATGAAACCGTAAATTACTATAAAAAGTGATTTACGGTTTTTTTGTATCCAATTGAGTCAACAATGATTCCATTTTCTTTAAAACAGTTGACTAAAAATTAAATTATGATTAACTATCTATTGTTTTTTAGGTAAAAAAACAGAAAGTAAAATAATAGTAGTCTTGATAATAAAT